>ERZ836877.90-NODE-90-length-142768-cov-14.173327_pt1 | contig 142768 bp, 89 predicted proteins | sample MGYA00519469_ERZ836877 | MGnify/ENA primary metagenome ERZ836877 (study PRJEB31850, sample SAMEA3708809) | human gut metagenome | biome: human gut; feature: human-associated habitat; material: faeces | place: China | collected 2014 ... | reverse complement strand
CATTTTATTTACCGCCAAAGCCGCTTAGGCTTGGCTAATTTTTAACGAACTATTGAATCGGTTGACTTATCACACGTTTCAGCATCAGGCATTACCGGATAGTTTGCGTCCGGGAATGACCATGGGACCGTATGGAGTCCATTGGGACCGTAATCAGACATGGTGGCCATACGTGGATGCTTATCATACTTATGTGGCGCGTTGTCAGTATCTGCTTCAGAAAGGTCAGACGGTAGCTGATATTCTCTATCTGGCTCCTGAAGAGGCTCCTTTTGTTTTCCGAGCACCGAAATCCGCTTTGACAGGAGATTATATGGTGGATAAACGGGAATATAATTTTGATGCTTGTCCGCCAAGTCTGCTTCATACGGCTTTCGTGGAAGATGGGAAAATAAAGTTCCCTTCGGGTATGGAATATCGTCTTCTGGTTTTACCTGCTTTTAAGACGATGACGTTGGATTTGCTGAAGAAGATAGAATCGCTGGTGAAAGATGGAGCTGTTGTGATTGGTCTTCCTCCTGTACAGACTCCGGGATTAACAGGTTATCCAGATTCTGATCGGAAGTTACAGCAGGCTGTAGAAAACCTTTGGGGTGGAAGCCAACTGCCAGAAGGATTGAAGTTCCATACTTATGGTAAAGGTCGTATCGTTTGGGGAACAGATATCCAGAACCATTTGGACAATTTGTATCCTGATTTTGATTTGACGTCAAAGGTGTTGCGCGAAATGCACGTACCGGTTGACTTTCTGTCTGATCAGGGAACGGTTCGGTATATTCATAAACAGGTGGATGATGTGGATTATTTCTTTGTTTCTAACCGGATGGATAAGGATATGTCGGTAAATGCTCATTTCCGTGCTTCCGGTAAGCAACCTTATTTATGGGATCCTGTAACCGGAAAGACTTCCCTGATTCCGGTTTCAGCGGATAACGGAAAACAGACTTCACTCGAATTGGCGTTCGCTCCTTATCAGAGTTATTTCGTATTCTTTTCCGGAGATCGGCAGCCAGTTTCGACTGCTTCAACAAATGTCAAAGGAAAGAGAGTATTGATGTCATTACAAGGATCTTGGAATGTCGCATTTGATCCGAAGTGGGGTGGACCGGTACAGGTGGAATTCCCGACACTGCAGGATTGGTCAAAACATACAGAACCGGGAATTAAGTATTATTCGGGAACTGCTGTCTATACAATGCAGTTTGATTACAAAGAAACTTTGTCGGGTTCCTTGTTCCTGGATTTGGGTCTCGTAAAAAATATAGCCAAAGTCTGGCTAAATGGTCAGGATTTAGGTACTATTTGGACTTCACCGTGGCAGGTTGATATATCAGGAGCCTTGAAGAATGGAAAGAATGAGCTGAAAATAGAGGTGACCAATTTATGGGGCAATCGGTTAATCGGAGATGAACAAAAGGTAAATGACGGTATTGTCAATGGTCAATGGCCGGAATGGCTGTTGAAAGGAGAGAAGCGCCCCAGTGACCGCTATACGTTTACCACATATCCGCATTACACAAAGGATACACCTTTGTTGGAGTCTGGTTTATTAGGTCCCGTACATATCATTCAAGTATTGGATTGAAAACGAACCGAACTTCTTCTAGAAACACGCCAGCTTTTTATAAAAAGGTAGGCAGCTCTTAAGGGAAAGCCGGCGTGTTTTCAGAGAAAACTAACGAGGATCAAAAACGATTCTCGTTAGTATCATTTCTGATTCTCGTTAGCTTTAAATTCTCTTTTCAATAATGGATTGCCGACTAACAGATTCCTTTGGAAAAAGATATTTCACAATCTTTCTATCTGATTGATTATCTACATGATGCTGTGATTCGAAAATTCTTGGAGAAAAATATCAATTTTGAAAACAATTAGGTCATTTTTGTAATCAAGATGGTGTAATTATTGAACTATATTTGTAGAAATGTATAATCTTGAAATATTAAATAATAGATTTAGTTTATCGGTTGTCAAATTAAAATATAGATGGTATGTATAGAATGATATTGAATGAGACATCTTATTTTGGTGCAGGATGTCGGACCTTTATAGCAGAAGAAGTAAAAAGAAGAGGTTTTAAGAAAGCTTTTTTTGTGACGGATAAAGATTTAATTCAGTTTCATGTAGCGGATAAAGTTATTGAAGTGTTTGAAGCAAATCATATTCCGTATGAAACTTACAGTGATGTGAAAGCTAATCCGACGATTGCTAATGTTCAGAATGGCGTTGCTGCATTCAAAAATTCAGGAGCTGATTTTATTGTAGCCTTAGGTGGTGGTTCTTCCATTGATACGGCTAAAGGAATTGGCATAGTCGTGAATAATCCGGAGTTTGCGGATGTTCGTTCCTTGGAAGGTGTGGCTGCTACAAAACAGAAAGCGGTACCTACGTTTGCTCTTCCTACAACAGCCGGTACCGCTGCTGAAGTCACCATTAATTATGTGATTATAGATGAAGAAGCAAAGAAGAAAATGGTGTGCGTTGATCCGAATGATATCCCTTCGGTAGCGATTGTTGATCCGGAGCTGATGTATTCTATGCCTAAGGGACTGACTGCAGCAACGGGAATGGATGCATTGACTCATGCCATCGAAAGTTATATTACTCCGGGAGCTTGGGTAATGTCTGATATGTTTGAATTAAAAGCGATTGAAATGATTGCTGCTAATTTAAAGAATGCGGTTGACAATGGTCAGGATAAAGAAGCTCGCGAAGCCATGTCTCAGGCACAGTATATTGCAGGTATGGGATTCAGTAATGTCGGGTTAGGAATTGTTCATTCCATGGCTCATCCATTAGGGGCTCATTATGATACACCGCATGGAGTAGCCAATGCCTTGTTATTACCTTATGTGATGGAATATAATGCAGAATCACCGGCAGCTTGTAAATATATTCATATTGCTAAAGCCATGGGTGTCGATACAACGGGAATGACAATTGAAGAAGGAGCTAAAGCGGCTATTGAGGCTGTACGGAACTTATCAATAAGTATTGATATTCCTCAGAAATTATGTGAAATCGGAGTTCGAGAGGAAGATTTGCATCAGCTGGCAATAGATGCCTTTAATGATGTTTGTACGGGAGGAAATCCTCGCCCTACTTCAATAGAAGATATTGAGGCCTTATATCGGAAGGCTTATAAATGATAAACTTATTATAAGAGATCATCAGATGATGATGTCAAAATTAATGATCCGTTGGTGAGATTAAACAGATTCTATGTTGATTAACCAACGGATTAACTTTAAACTAAATATCATGAAGTATCGTTTTTTCTATAAATGTTTAGCATTCATGCTTTTCCCCATGGTTATGTATGGGAAAGCCGATTTTTCAGTCTTTAATTTGACGTGTGAACAAGCCAAGAATCCGTTAGGTATCGAAACACAACAACCTCGCTTTAGCTGGCAGATTCGTTCTTCGGAGCGGAATTTTGTGCAGTCATCGTATGAAGTTTTGGTGGCAGACTCACCTGAAATGTTGGAAGATAATAAAGGGAATGTTTGGAGTAGTGGAAAAATGGATTCACAAGAATCAATTCTGATACCTTTTTCGGGTAAAACCTTGAAAGCCGGAACAACCTATTATTGGAAAGTGCGTATTTGGGATCAGGAGGGAAATGTATCGGCCTGGAGTCCGGTAAATGAGTTCTGTATGGGACTTCTTTCGGAAAAGGATTGGAATAAAGCCAGCTGGATCTCGTTGGAAAAAGATAAAAAGGATGAGATTATTACAACGGGTGTACATGGATTGGGCGAAGTGGATCGTAAGTTCCGGTCTGATCAAAAGATAGGTATGTATGCCTTGCCTCAGTTCCGTAAAGAATTTGATGTAAAGAAACCCTTGAAACGGGCTATCGCTTATGTCTCTGGTTTGGGGCATTTTGATATGTTCTTGAATGGAGAGAAAGTAGGAAACCACTTCTTGGATCCGGGTTGGACGAAGTATGACCGGTGTGCTTTATATGTTCCTTTTGATATTACCCAGCAACTTCATGCAGGAAAGAATGCTGTAGGTGTAATGTTGGGAAACGGTTTCTTCAATGTGCCGCGTGAACGTTATTTTAAGCTGATTACATCATATGGGGCGCCTCGTTTGCTGATGAATATCCGTCTGGAATATATGGATGGAAGTATAGAAAACATTGTGACGGACAAATCTTGGAAAGTAACCGAGAGCCCGATTACATATAGTAGTATTTATGGAGGAGAAGATTATGATGCCAATCGGGAACAATCTGGATGGACAAAACCCGGATTTAATGATAAGAACTGGAGAGAAGCATTGAATACGGGCTGGAATACGCGGCTTTTGGCGCAAGCTTCAGCTCCATTGACCGTAAGAGACAGTATTCCTACCGTTCGTCTTTTCAAGAATCAGAAAGGGAAATGGGTATATGACTTGGGGCAAAACTTTTCCGGCGTGATTCATCTGTCTATGCAATCGAAAGGAAAACAGCAAGTGAAGTTTTATCCAGCCGAACTGTTGAATTCGGACAGTACCGTTAATCAGAGTGCATCAGGAGCTCCTTTTTGGTTTGCTTATACCACGAAAGGAAATGAAAAGGTTTGTTGGCAACCCCAGTTTACGTATTATGGTTTCCGCTATGTGGAAATTGAAGGAGCAGTTCCTTCCGGACAGGATAATCCGGAATCTTTACCGGTTATTTTGGATTTAAAAGGATTACATACCTGTAACTCGGCTCCGGAAGTTGGAACATTCCATTGCTCTAAACCCTTATTTAATCAGACGTATGAGTTAATAGACTGGGCTATTCGAAGCAATATGGCCAGTGTCTTGACAGACTGTCCGCATCGGGAAAAGTTAGGTTGGTTGGAACAGGCCCATTTGATGCAATATTCGGTACAATATCGGTATAATCTGGCTCGAATGTATGAGAAGATGATGAATGACATGCGTTCTACACAGGCCAAGAATGGTATGGTCCCGACGATTGCTCCGGAGTTAGTGGAGTTTGAAGGTGGTTTTAAGGATACACCGGAATGGGGCAGTTCGTTTATCATCAGTCCGTGGTATATTTACCAGTGGTATGGTGATAGCCGGTTGATTGCGGAATATTATCCGGATATGCAACGCTATATTGAATACTTGTCTTCGCAGGCAAAAGATCATATTGTTGCCTATGGTTTGGGCGATTGGTTTGATATTGGTCCTAATGCCCCGGGCGTTTCTCAGTTGACATCTAATGGAGTTACTGCTACGGCCATCTATTATTATGATGTTTGTTTGATGCAAAAAATGGCAGATCTGTTAGGAAAGAAAGCCGATGTTGAGAAGTATAAGAATCTGGCGGCGGAGATTAAAACGGCATTCAACAAGACATTCTGGAATCCGGAAACAAAACAATATGACCGGAACAGTCAGGCTGCTAATGCTGTTGCTTTATATATGGGACTGACGACACCAGAAAATCATCAGCAGGTATATGATAACTTGGTAAAAGATATACGTTCAAGAAACGATGCGTTGACAGCAGGAGATGTTGGTTATCGTTATGTTTTGCGTGCCTTGGAAGCAGGAGGCGCATCTGATATTATTTATGATATGAATAGTAAATACGATACTCCGGGATATGGTTGGCAATTAGCCCATGGAGCGACGGCATTAACCGAATCTTGGCAAGCCTATGGTTTTGTCTCCAACAATCACTTTATGTTGGGACACTTGATGGAATGGCTTTTCAGTGGTTTGGGTGGTATCCGTCAAGATGAGGCATCCGTTGCATTTAAACATATTGTTATCAAGCCGTCTCCGGTAGGTGATGTTCGAAGTGCCCGTACGTCCTATGAATCTCCTTATGGAACGATTGTCTCGGATTGGAAAGAAACAGATGAAAAATTCACTATTCGGGTAGAAGTTCCTGCCAATAGTTCTGCATCTGTCTATTTACCAACAACACAGGTTGATCAAATCACTGAAAGTGGGATAGCTGTAAAAGATCTTTCCTCTGCTACTATTCGTCAGGAAAAAGGTTATACAGTTGTCACTGTTGGTTCTGGAATTTATGGGTTTGAAGTGAGGAAGTGAGTTGGAATTATGTAAGGAATAAGTTATATGAGAAAGTTGTTATCTATTATAATTGCGAGCTTTTCAACTTTGTTTTTCTTGACTAATTGTCAGGGAAATCCTTCCAGATCAAAGGATTCATTTAAAGATCTGGAGGCTGGTTTTACAAATCCTTCGTCCGAATATCGGACAGCTCCATTGGCTGTGTGGAATAGTAAAGTGACAAATGCTGAAGTCGAAAGGACTATTCAGGAATTGAAGGATGCCGGTTTTGGTGGCCTTTTTGTACATCCTCGTCCCGGTTTGATTACGGAATATATGTCTGATGAATGGTATTCGTTGTATAAACATGCCATTGATTATGCTAAGGAAAAGGATATGAAGGTGTGGATCTATGATGAAAATTCATATCCAAGCGGTTTTGCCGGAGGACATGTTCCGGAAGAAATGCCGGAATCTTATAATCAGGGACAAGGCTTGGCTCTGGAAAAAGTGAATGTTTTGCCTGAGAATACTGCGGATTATTTTATTTGTCTGAAAAAAGAGGGAGAGAACTGGATAGATATCACCAATAAAATATCTTCTTATAAAAATACTAAGGCTGAATATTATTTATATAAGAAAACTTATTATGGTCGTTCTGATTGGTATGGAGGTTATTCGTATGTGGATGTGATGGTGAAAGGTGTAACTGAAAAGTTCTTGGAAATAACCATGAAAGGGTATGAAAAGATTGCTAAAGAAGACTTTGGTAAAACACTTCCCGGCATCTTCTCGGATGAACCAAATATCCAGACATCGGGTGGTTTACGATGGACTCCGGATCTGTTTTCTGTATTTGAACAAAAGTGGGGATATGATTTAAAACCTTTATTGCCTTTGTTGGAGGAGGAAGTCGGAAATTGGAAAGAAGTCCGTCATAATTATATGGAAACATTGCTGCAACTGTTTATCGATCGTTGGTCAAAACCGTTTCATCAGTATTGTGAACAGAATAATCTGAAATGGACTGGTCATTATTGGGAACATGGGTGGCCGTATATGAATGATGGACCGGATAATATGGCTATGTATGCCTGGCATCAGGTTCCGGCAATTGATATGCTATTTAATCAGTTTGATGAAAAGAGTCCAGTTGCTCAGTTTGGAAATGTAAGAGCTGTAAAAGAATTAAGAAGTGTTGCCAATCAAATGGGATATACACGTACTTTAAGTGAAACCTATGGCGGTGGCGGCTGGGATGAAACATTCAAGGATTTTAAACGTCTGGGCGATTGGGAATATGTGTTGGGTGTGAATTTTATGAATCAACACTTGGCACACATGACGCTGACTGGAGCCAGAAAATATGATTATCCACCAGTCTTTACATATCATTCTCCCTGGTGGTCATCTTACAAAGAGTTGAATGACTATTATGCACGTCTTTCATTGGCTTTAAGTAAAGGGAAGCAGAATAATCAAATTTTAGTCATAGAGCCGAATTCCACTTTATGGAGCTATTATTCACATACAAAGAGCAGTCCGAAGTTGATGGAAATAGGTCAGGCCTTCCAGTCTTTTGTAACAGACTTGGAAAAGAATCAAGTAGAATATGATTTGGGTTCTGAGAATATTATCAAAGATCATGGAACTGTAGAGGATGGAAAATTTGTTATAGGTCAGGCTGCTTATTCTATGGTAGTTTTGCCTCCGATGATGGAAACTTTGAATAAACCGACATTTGATTTGTTACAGAAGTTTGTGGAAAAGGGTGGTAAATTAATCTGCTTTTCTACACCTAATCGATTAGATGGAGCAGAAGATTCCAAATTGTCTGAATTACTGTTGGCTCAGTCTGTAATTTCTGTTCCCTCCTTAACCAAAGAGGTTATACAGGAGTATTTTGAGAATAAAGATTGTCTGTTCACATTTACGGGAGGTGATTTATATCATCAAAGACGTGAATTTGCAGATGGAGAATTATTATTCTTGGTAAATTCTTCCATGAATGAAGTTACTCGAGGAACAGTTTTATTGAAAGGTAAATCTGTTCTTAAATTGGATGCTATGCAGGGGAAAATATATGAATACCCGGTAGATCAGAAAGAAGAAAATCTGTCTGTGCATTTTGAATTGGAACCTGCTGGTAGTTTATTGCTTTATTGTAGTCATAAGACTATGAATGGCTATGCAAAAGAACCTGTGTTAGCGGGTAATACTAAGTTGAGACCGGAAGGCGATCTGCAGATAAAGAGATTGCGGGAAAATGCTTTGACGATAGATTTCTGCGATGTAATAATTAAAGGAAAGACAATTAAGAATGTTTACTTTGCTCAAGCTGCCGATGCTGCTTTTCGGGAATATGGTTTTGTCAATGGAAATCCATGGAACACATCTGTTCAATATAAGCGGAATATATTGGATCGGGATACTTTTACTACGGGAGGTTTTACAACTTCCTATCATTTTACAGTAAAAGATAAATTTGATTATTCAACGATGAAATTAGTTGCCGAACGTCCGGAAATATTTAAGGTAAAAATAAATGGAGAAACATTATCTGCTACTCCAGGAGCATGGTGGTTGGATCGTTCATTTGGAGTTTATTCTATTGGTGATAAAGTAAAACAAGGTATCAATACAATTGAGATGAGTGTAAGTCCAATGAGTATTTATGCCGAGATAGAACCTTTATATGTGATAGGAGATTTTTCTGTTGTACCGGAAAAGAAGGGATGGAGTATAACAACGCCTGTTGAGAAACTGACGTTGGGAAGTTGGAAAGAGCAGAAGCAACCTTTCTATTCATGGGAAGTATCTTATACAAAGGAGTATAAGATAGATGATATAAACAGACCTTATGCAGTACAGTTAAATGCTTGGAAGGGAACAGTGGCAGAGGTATATGTAAATGATGTGAAGGCCGGAATTATTGCTTTTGATCCTTATCGTCTAGACATTACTTCCTTATTAAAGCAAGGAAAGAATATTGTTGAAGTACGAGTCATCGGTAGTCATAAGAATTTATTAGGTCCGCATTACAATAATCCTGCACCAGGACTTGCTTCTCCTTGGCATTGGAAAAATATCAAACAGCAGATACCTGGAAATGAATATCAAATGTGCGACTATGGTTTGATGGAAGATTTTGATGTGGTTGAGTAATGAACGTCTTGGACTTATAAATTTAATATCTAATGATGAAGACTTCGATTATTTATTGGGTAAGTATATTCCTTTTGGCTGTGTTGGGTGCCTGTTCTTCCCATCCGTCTTTAGTTGTGAAGGAGTTACAGTGTGAGAAGTTGGTTAATCCTTTGGCGATTGATCATACGAAACCGTATTTGAGCTGGCAGCTTGAAGCGAAAGATAATGGCCTTTGTCAGTCGGCCTATCAGATTCTGGTTGCAACTGATGAAGATTTATTGACAGAAGAGAAGGCTGATTTGTGGAATTCCGGTAAAGTTGAAAGCTCGGAATCTGCCTGGGTTTTGTATCAGGGAAATGAATTAGCTTCAAAGCAGTTTGTTTACTGGAAGGTTCGTGTTTGGGATGGCAATGATAAGGCTTCCGACTGGAGTGAGACGGCTTGTTTTGGTATTGGATTATTACATCCGTCTGACTGGAAAGCTTCTTATATTGGAAGTGATACGCTTTCAGGGAAACCGCAGTCGCCTTTACTTTGGAAACATTTTCAGTGGAATCAAAAAGGAACAAAGGCTTTCTTGCATGTCAATTCTTTAGGGTATCACGAAGTTTATCTGAATGGGAAGAAGGTTGGTGATGCCGTTTTGGCTCCGGCTGTATCTCAGTTTGATAAGCGTTCTTTGAGTGTTACGTATGATGTAACTGGTTTATTGGAGAAAGGAGAGAATGATTTCGTTCTTTGGTTAGGGAAAGGTTGGTATCAGGATGGACTTCCGGGCGTAGTGAATGGTGGTCCGTTTGTCCGGGCTCAGTTGGAAGAGTTCGAGAATGGTGAATGGAAAACGAGTTTGATTACAGATTCAACTTGGAAAACGCGTGAAAGTGGTTATGCTTCCACGGGTACATGGCGGCCTTGGCAGTTTGGAGGAGAAGAAATCTCAGCTGATCGATTATTGCTTGCTTTGGATAGGAAGACGCTGAATTCCGTTGATTGGAATACAGCTGTCTTGGCCGATATTCCTTTACATAAGGTTTCTCCCCAGATGGTTGAACTGAATGGTTTACGAGGACAGTTGCATCCGTTGTCATGTAAGGCTTCCGGAGATTCGGCCTGGATTTATGATTTGGGGACAAATCTGACAGGCTGGACGAAAATACAGTTTCCTCCATTAGAGAAAGGCCAGAAGATACGAATCAGTTATTGTGATTTCCTGGATGATAAAGGGGAATTCCGAGATCATTTGTACGAAGATTATTATATCGCTTCCGGTGCTGATTCGGCTGAAGTCTTTTCTAATAAATTCAATTATCATGCCTATCGTTATCTGAAACTGACGAATCTGAAAGAAGCTCCGGCTTTGTCGGCAATTACGGCTTCATTAGTGCATACTGATTATAGTGGAGAATCATTCTTCGCTTGTTCGGATAAGGATTTGAATGCTATTCATGATATGATTCAATATACCTTACGTTGCCTGACATTGGGTGGATATATGGTGGATTGTCCGCAAATAGAGCGATTGGGTTATGGTGGAGATGGTAATGCTTCGACTCCTACGGTGCAGACCATGTTTAACCTCAGTCCTTTGTATATGAATTGGATGCAGGCCTGGGCTGATTGTATGCGGGAAGACGGAAGTATGCCTCATACAGCTCCGAATCCGTATGCTGCGGGTGGTGGCCCGTTCTGGTGTGGTTTTATTATTACGGCTTCCTGGCAGACCTATCTGAATTATGGAGATCGGAGATTATTGGACCGTTATTATCCGTATATGCAGCAATGGTTGGAATATGTGGCTCATTATACAGTAGATGGTTTGTTGAAGAAGTGGCCGGATACTTCTTATAGAAACTGGTATTTGGGTGATTGGGCAACGCCGGTTGGTATTGATCAGACAAATCCGTTGTCTGTTGATTTAGTGGATAATTGCTATATTGCGGTTTGTTACCAGACCATGAGTAAAATTGCTTCTTTGCTGAATAAAGCGGATGACAGTCGTGGTTATAAAGCAAAGTATGATGCGCTGACGAAACGGATACAGGAAACCTTCTATGATGCAAAAGGGAACACTTATGCCAGTGGGATACAAATTGATTTGGTGTATCCGATGTTGGCTGGAGTTACGCCGGATAATCTGAAGGAGACAGTCCTGAAGACTTTGTATGAAGTGACGGCGAACCGTTTCCAGGGACATTTGGCAACAGGTTTGGTTGGCATTCCGGTATTAACCGAATGGGCCGTTAAGAATGGTCAGGCCGAATGGATGTATCAGATGCTGAAGAAACGAGATTATCCGGGTTATTTGTATATGTTGGATAACGGGGCAACTACCACTTGGGAGCATTGGAATGGAGAACGCAGCCATATTCATAATTGTTATAATGGAATTGGTGCCTGGTTCTATCAGGCATTAGCCGGAATCATGCCTGATGAAAGTAAGCCGGGCTACAAGCATATCTGGATTAAGCCTCAGGTGGTGAATGATATTTCGTGGGTTCAGGCATCCAAAGATACACCTTATGGTTTGTTGAAGGTCAGATGGGAAAAGAAAGAGGCTTCTTTCGTATTGGATGTGCAAATACCGGTTGGTGCTTCGGCATCCGTTGCTCTGCCATTCCCGGCTGAATCTGTTTGTGTAAATGGTCAGCCATCGCCAGGCAAAGAGGTTTTGGAATTAGAGTCGGGTAGTTATCAGATAGAATGTTCCCGATAGTTGAGGGAGAAACGTACCATTGCGTCGGGTATTAGCGTAGCGTTGCGCTAACACTCGACGCAATGTTGTGTTAAGACCCGACGTAACCTTACGTTGACTCCCGACGCAGTGTTGCGCTTATGTGTCACGTGGAATAGCGTTTTCTGTTTCTTGCTGATTGAGTTAGGAAAAACTCTGTTCAGGAAGTGTTGAATTCATTTGTGGGTGAATCCTATGGAAAAGTCGTCAGAACTGAATAAATATTCGTACATTTGTCGGAAACCAATAAAATCAAATGTGTTTATGGCTAAGTATAAACGGATTCTTTTGAAGTTGAGCGGTGAATCGCTCATGGGAAGCAAACAATATGGTATTGATGAAGTACGCTTAAACGAATATGCTGAACAGATCAAGGAAATAGCTGAAATGGGCGTTCAGATTGGTATCGTTATCGGTGGAGGAAATATTTTCCGTGGCTTGAGTGGCGCATCCAAAGGATTCGACCGGGTGAAAGGTGATCAGATGGGTATGCTGGCTACGGTTATCAATAGCTTGGCTTTGAGTTCGGCGTTGACGGCTTTAGGCGTAAAAGCAAAGGTGCTGACAGCTATCCGTATGGAACCGATCGGTGAATTCTACAACAAGTGGCGTGCTATCGAACTGTTGGAACAAGGTTATGTAGTCATTATGTCGGGCGGAACCGGTAATCCTTTCTTCACGACTGATACGGGTTCTTCGTTGCGCGGTATAGAGATTGAAGCAGATGTGATGTTGAAGGGAACACGTGTAGATGGTATTTATACGGCAGATCCTGAGAAAGATCCGACAGCTGTGAAGTTCTCTGATATTACCTATGACGAAATCTATACACGTGGTCTGAAAGTGATGGACTTGACGGCAACGACCATGTGCAAGGAAAATAATTTACCTATTATTGTCTTTAACATGGACAAGAACGGAAACCTGAAGAAAGTGATGGATGGTGAAGACATCGGTACGTATGTGCATAATTAAAGATACTTTTTCTGATACGTTTTTATGAAAAGAAATAGGACGCATTCCTCGTTGATACTTATCCCTGTTATGTTGTCTTTCTTTGTAATGGGATTTGTGGATCTGGTAGGAGTTGCGGCTAATCACATGAAAGTTGACTTTGAATTGTCGGACACAATGGCCAATTTGTGTCCGGCAATGGTCTTTTTATGGTTTCTGTTGTTTTCGATACCGGCAGGAATTCTGATGAACTATATCGGACGGCGGAAGACCGTGCTGTTGAGTTTGTTTATTACGACAGTTTCCTTGCTCATTCCCTTGTTGCGTTATGAGTTTGTTATGATGCTGATTTCATTTTCGTTATTGGGTATTGGCAATGTCCTTTTACAAGTTTCATTAAATCCATTGGTGTCGAATGTCGTGTCTGAAAGACATTTGGCAAGTTCTCTTTCCCTAGGGCAATTTATCAAGGGTATAGCTTCCTTCCTGGCGCCGTTAATAGCCAGTTGGGCTGCGCTAACCATGAATGAATGGCGTGAATTATATCCGGTTTTTATGTTGATTACCCTTGTCTCTATCATTGGTCTGGGATTTACATCCATTGAAGAACTGGATGATTATTCAGAAAGTGATTCTCTGAAAAGTTATGGGAAACTATTGAGTAAGCCATTGATTCGTTTGGTCTGGATTGGTATCGTCTGCCACGTAGGAATCGATGTGGGAATTAATTTGACAGCCCCCAAACTCTTTATCGAACGCTTGGGCTTTACGGTTGCAGATGCCAGTATGGCTGGTAGTATCTATTTCCTTTCCAGAACGGTTGGATGCCTGATCGGTGCAGTTGCCTTACAGTATATGGCACCGGACCGCTTTTTCCGTTGGAGCGTTTTGGGATTGCTGTTTGCTTTAATCGGTTTGTCGTTTGCCTTCACATTAGAACAATTGTATGTAGTACTGCTGGTTTTGGGTGTTGGCAATGCCAATATCTTTTCCATCTTGATATCTAAAGTGCTGAATGTTTTCTCTGACAAGAAGAATGAAGTATCCGGATTGATGATTACGGGCTTGTGTGGCGGTGCTTTGTTCGTTTTGCCGATGGGAATTGTTTCCGATTGGATTGATTCGCAGGCCGGATCGCTGATCATACTGGGTGTAGGAGCCTTGTATCTGACTTATTTGTCCGGTTATTTTAAGAAACATCCTGATTTGCCACAAGAGTAGTCTTTGTGGCATGGGATTTTCGGTTATAGGACAAAGAGTTGGATGTTACTAACATTCTGAAATAAACAGGCCTCAAAAAAGGACTTGCGGCTTGCAAAGTTTAAATTCTTTTCATTACCTTTGTTTATAATTAAAAAATCAAAAGATAACTGGCTTTAGAATGAAAGAAAAACGGAGCTGGTTGGCAGAAGAAAAAGCAAGGAAGAAAATTAATCTTGATAATAAAAACGAATAAAATTGGTATAGATATGGTTGATACAAAGAAGTTTGTGAAAGAAGCAGAAGAGAAAATGGAATCTGCTATCCTTTATTTGGATGAACAGTTGGCTCGTATCCGCGCAGGAAAGGCGAATCCGAAAATTCTGGATGGAATTCGTGTTCCTTATTATGGCAGTATGGCTCCGTTAAGTAATGTTGCTTCCATCAATACTCCGGATGCGAAGACAATCGTCATTACACCGTGGGAAAAGAACTTGATCAAGGAAATCGAAAAGGCGATCTTGAACTCTGAAGTTGGTATTACTCCGGAAAACAATGGTGAAATCATCCGTTTGGGTATTCCTCCATTGACTGAAGAACGTCGTCGCCAGTTGGCAAAGCAATCTAAGCAGGAAACGGAAACGGCGAAAATCAGTATCCGTAACGCCCGTCGTGATGCTATTGAAGCTTTGAAGAAGAGCATCAAGACAGACGGTGTTCCTGAAGATGTGGAAAAAGATGCAGAGGCAGAAGTTCAGAAAGTTCATGATAAGTTTATCAAGAAAGTAGATGAACTGTATATTGCCAAAGAAAAAGAAATAATGACGGTTTAATGAAAGGTTTGGTAATTAAAAATACGGGTAGTTGGTATACCGTTTATACGGAAGACGGAAGATATGTTGAGAGTAAGATCAAAGGTAATTTCCGTCTGAAAGGTATTCGGACTACCAATCCGGTGGCTGTTGGTGACCGGGTTGAAATAGAAGAAAACCGTGAAGGTACGGCGTTTATCTGTCAGATTGAAGAACGGAAGAACTATATTATTCGCCGTGCATCGAATTTGTCTAAACAGGCGCATATCATTGCTGCCAATGTAGATCAGGCGATGCTGATCGTAACGGTCAATTACCCGATTACCACGACTGTTTTTATTGATCGTTTTCTGGCAACAGCCGAAGCTTATCGGGTCCCGGTTAAACTGGTATTCAATAAGATTGACCGGTATAAAGGAGAAGACTGGGAATACATGCAGGGCTTGATTCATTTATATACGACTATCGGTTATCCGTGTACGACTTTATGTGCCAAGACCGAAGAGGGATTGGATGGATTAAGAGCGGATCTGAAAGATAAGATTACTTTGCTTTCCGGTCATTCGGGTGTGGGTAAATCTACAATTATCAATAAACTGATTCCGGGCGTAAGTTTGCGTACGGGTGATATTTCTGAGTATCACAATAAAGGTATGCATACAACGACCTTTTCGGAAATGGTGGCATTGCCCGAAGGTGGTTACCTGATTGATACGCCGGGTATCAAAGGGTTTGGAACCATTGATATGGAAGATGCGGAGATTTCGCATTATTTCCCTGAAATATTCAAGATCTCTGCCGGATGCAAGTTTAATAATTGTACGCACCGTCATGAACCGGGTTGTGCGGTATTACAGGCTGTCGAGGAACATTATATTAGCGAATCGCGCTATAAAAGTTATTTGAGTATCTTAGAAGATAAAGAAGAAAGTAAATATAGGGAAGAATATTAAGTTGTATTCTTTCTTTAGCTTATAAAACTCCCGAGTTTCGTTTTCAAAAGTCATGGACTTTAAAATCGGAATTCGGGAGTTTTAGAAATAACCCTCATCAAAGTATAGGATCTTTAATAGACAATGAAAATGAAAAGTTTTACCTTATTGCGTATCGGTTTGTATGTCTTGTTGGCATGGGTATGTGGTTTCCCGTTGTTTGCACAAGATATAGTTCATAAAGCTCCGGCTCCTTTGTTTCGTGATCCGGTAACAGATGGTGCGGCCGATCCGGTAGTTGTTTGGAATAAGGAAGCCAAAAGCTGGTGGATGTTATATACCCAGCGCCGGGCAAACTTGGATGCGTCGGATGTGGCGTATTGTTATGGAACGAAAATTGGTGTGGCCGAATCGACAGATCATGGACAAACCTGGGTGTATCGGGGAACATTAGATTTGGAATTCGAAGAAGGTCATAATACATTCTGGGCTCCTGAAGTGGTTTATCGGGATGGTGAATACCACATGTTTGTGGCTTATATCCGTGGTGTTCGTAGTCATTGGGGCGGAGATAAACAGATTGTACATTATACCAGTCGTAATTTGTGGGACTGGAAATGTGTAGGTCCGTTGAAATTATCGTCCAATTCGGTGATCGATGCAACGGTTTATCAGAAGCCGGATGGTCGTTGGCGTATGTGGTACAAGGATGAAGCGGCAGGATCGCATACCTTGATGGCGGAAAGCAAGAATTTGCATGACTGGTCGGCTTCGAAGGTTGTTATCGACGGTGATGCTCACGAAGGACCTAAAGTATTCCGTTTCCGTGGATACTTCTGGATGTTGACGGACGAATGGAAAGGTCTTCGCATCTATCGTTCCAAAGACTTGGATAAATGGGAAAAACAAGGCTTGATTTTAGGAGAAGCAAGTTCGAGACCGGAAGATACACCCAGTGGGGCTCATGCCGATGTGGTTGTTACCAATCATCGGGCTTATATCTTTTATTTCACGCATCCGGGACGAACCAGTCATAACGAGGCGCCTCTGGGTGAAAACGGCGTTTTGCCATACGACTTACGTCGTTCGTCTATCCAAGTGGCTCAGTTGGTTTTCAAAGACGGCACATTGACATGCGATCATGATGCCGATTTTGAATTCTATTTACCCGACGAAACAGAATAAATTCATTGAAAGCATATTGAAGTCATGCTTTATTCCTTTCAGAATACGGAAGGAGATAAGGCATGACTTTTTTGTTTTTACTGTTTTAGTCCTGTCTTTTCTTCACTTATTCCTAATAAACTAATTAATTCACCAATGTGAATTAATCAATTCATAACTGTGATTCAATTAATTCATATAGGTGATTTATTTAATTCACATTAGTGAATCAAACAATATATCGTATGTTTTTTATGAGTTTCCTATTGTATAAAGATGAATTTCTGTTGTTTAGAAAGGAATTGTAATCAATGAAAACCTGGAAGATAAGTGGGATATGGAGATCAGGGTTTTGTGGGTTAAGTTGTTTTTTAGGAAAATATATCTATTTTTGCAAATAAATACCCAAGGAATATAGGAATGCAGACATGGAGCCTATAGAAAAGTGGAATCGGTTTATGGCAGGTGATGATGACGCTTATGCTAGTCTTTACGAAGAATACGTACAAGACCTATATCAATATGGGCTGTGCTTTACTTCGGATACAGAGTTGGTGAAAGACTGCATTCAGGATCTATTTGTCTATCTGTATGCCAATCGGAGCCATTTAGAGATATCCTGTCAAGTTAAAACCTACTTGCTGGTTTCCTTGAAGCATAATATTTGTAGAAGTTTATTGCGTAGCCAAAAGTACGATTCCATAGAAGAAGAGATTCCTTTCCTTGCAGAAATGAGTGTGGAAGACCAATTTATTGAAGACGAATCCTTGCATAATGAAGCTCATCAGGTACAAAAGATGCTTTCAGTTCTGACACCTCGTCAGAAAGAAATTATGTATTACCGTTTTGTCCAGGAGTTACCTATGGAAGATATATGCCGATTGATGGATTTGAATTATCAGTCGGCCCAAAACTTGATTCAGCGTTCCCTGAAAAAAATACGCGAAGCGTGCGGAGATTTGTTCTTATTTCTGTGTTTTGTTTATCCGGAAAAATTTTTTATTGATTTTTGAAAAAAAGTTCCTTTTTGCTGAGTATAAAAATCCGGTGTCTTACTCTTATAAGCAAAGCAGGATAAAAAATGAATAAGAACTATACCGGATATACCGCAGAACAATTGTTGAATGATGACTTCTTCGTCCATTCCGAATTGCATCCAACGGAAGAAACACGTCTTTTTTGGTTGGATTTGGAACGGACAGATTTGTCATTGGCAAAAGAAATACGGATGGCTCGTATACTCATGAACCGTTTCCGGCAAGATGTAAGCCGTCCACTTCTTCCGGCATCGGAAGTATCGGACCTTTGGAATAAGATTCAACGGGAAAATCAGCAAAAGAAACGATTCCAGTTATTCCGGTATGGTGTGGCGGCAGCCGTTGCAGCTATTCTCGTTCTAGCTTTGACAATACCTTATTTATTACCAGAAAAAGAAATTGATTATCAAACGATCATTGCTGATCTACCGGTGGAAAAGGAACAAGATGAAGTTCAGTTAGTCTTCTCGAATGAGGAGAAAGTATTGATATCCGAAGAGGAAAGTAAGATTTCTTATGATGAAAAAGGTGAAGTGCGCGTCAATTCAGAAAGTATACGGAAACAATCCGTCCAGCATAAGAACGGAGATGAAGTCCAATTGAATAAGTTGATTGTTCCGGCAGGAAAACGTTCTTTTTTAACTTTATCAGATGGAACAAAGCTTTGGGTTAATTCGTCGACTAAAGTTGTATATCCACATTTATTTAAAGGAGATAAAAGAGAAATCTATGTGGATGGAGAAGTTTATCTGGAGGTAACACGGAATCCTGACAAACCATTTTATGTAAAGACCGGACAAATGTCAGTTCGGGTATTAGGAACCAGTTTCAATGTTTGTGCTTATCCAGAAGACAATCAGCAACAGGTTGTCTTGGTAAATGGAAAGGTGGAAGTACAGTCGCAGGCACATACGGCAGAAGTATTGGCTCCAAACGAATTATATGAATATGATAAACAAACGGAAGAAACTTCCATAAAAGAGGTGGATGCCACAGATTATATCTCTTGGAAAAACGGGTATTATCAATTTGCTGGTCAGCAATTATCTGTTCTTTTCAAGCGTTTGTCTCGCTATTATGCAGTATCCATTGTGTGTGATGAAAAAGTAGGAACTTTAAACTGCAGTGGTAAATTGGATTTGACAGAACATGTAGACGATGTTTTGGAGAATTTATCCAAAGCGGCTCCAATTAAAGTAGAACATGATCATGAACAAATAATTATTAAGTATGAACCTTTAAATTGAAATGCCTATGAAATAAGAACAATCTAATACCCAAGAGTAGGTTGGATAATATATAATATATTGTTCAATTTGAAGTAATATTAATGTTAACAAAAGTATTAACTGTAAAATCTATACACGATATGAATATCTATTTAAAACCCCAAATATTTAGAGCATTGAAGCTAAGTACATTATGTCTAATACTTGGAGTGGAGGCTGGTTTTGCAACAGAAAGTTATTCACAAAAAACGACCTTCACGATTTCCGTTCAAGATCAATCCGTCAAGGAAGTATTTGATTATATCGAACAACATAGCGAATTTATCATTTTCTATTTAGATGAAACGATTGATGTAAATAGAAAAGTCTCTGTTAATCTGAAAGGCCAGCGGGTGGAAAGTATCTTGGAACAGTTATTCAAGAATACAGATGTTATGTATACCATCAATGATCGGCAGATACTTCTTTCTAAGCGAAGTGACAGAAGTCGCTCCCGTTGTAGCTGTTGTACAACAGAAAAAGAATACGGTTACAGGTGTTGTGTTGGATCCGACCGGAATGCCCGTGATTGGAGCAAATATCATGGTAAAGGGCACAACGAGTGGAACCATTACGGATATAGAGGGTAAGTTTTCATTGGAGGTCGATCAAAATGCGATATTAGTTATTTCTTATATTGGTTTTGCTAATCAAGAGATCAAGATCGGGAATCAAACAAACTTATCCATTAATTTGAAGGAAGATGCAGAAGCTTTGGATGAATTGGTTGTTACAGCCTTGGGTATTAAACGTGAAGAAAAGGCATTGGGTTACTCTGTACAAAAGGTATCGGGTGAGACATTGAATGCTGTTAAAACAGTAGATGTAGCAACAAGCTTGACTGGTAAAATTGCCGGTTTAAATGTTTGGAATAGTACGGAATTTAATAAAGCTCCATCGCTTTCTTTGCGAGGTGAAACTCCTTTGCTAGTTGTTGATGGAGTTCCGTATGCTAATATGAGCTTAAGAGATATTGCATCGGATGATATTGAGTCAATAGATGTTTTAAAGGGTGCTACTGCCTCAGCTTTGTATGGTGCACGTGGCGGTAGTGGAGCAGTGATGGTTACTACTAAAAAAGGAAAAGTGGAAGGGCTTCAGGTTCAGGTAAATAGTAGTACCATGTTTAATGCCGGGTACCTAATTTTGCCAGAAGTTCAGACTTCTTATAGTACAGGACAAGCAGGCAAATATTTAGCCGGAAGTTATGTTTGGGGTGATAAGATGGATATTGGTCGCGAGGCTTTACAGTATAATCCTTATACCTATGAATGGGAAATGCAGCCTTTGGTTTCTAAAGGAAAGGATAATCTAAAAAATTTCCAAGAATTAAGTTTTGTAACGAACAATAATGTCAGTGTAACACAAAAGGGAAAGTTGGGAAGTTTTAGAACATCTTTAACTCACGTGTATAATAAAGGACAGTGGCCTAATGAAAAATTAAATAAGTTTACTTATACAGCATCAGGAACGATGAATGTAGGTAAATTTAAAGCTGATGCTGGAGTGACATATAATAAACGTTTTTATCCAAATATGGGAGGTACAGGTTATGGAGGAAGCGGTTATTTATATAATTTGTTAATTTGGAGTGGTGCAGATTTTGATATTCGTGACTATAAAAATTATTGGATTCCGGGCAAAGAAGGAGAATTGTCTAATTGGATGGACAGAAGTTGGTACGAGAATCCGTATTTAATTGCGAATGAAGTTACATCTGCTAATGATTATAATTTAGTTAATGCATATATAGATGCTTCTTATGACATTCTTCCTTGGTTAAAAGCAAATTTACGATCGGGTGCTGATTACTATGGATCTAAGGATGAATGGAAAACGCCGATAGGATCTACTGCTGGTTGGGGATCAAAAAAAGGTTATTATGGTATAAAAGAAAGTAGTGGATTTAGTATTAATAATGACTTATTATTAATGGCAGAGAAAAAGCTGGGGGATTTTAATGTAGATGGATTCTTAGGTGGATCTATTTATTATTGGAATACGAATAGTTTGACGGGGGAAACTAAGAATGGTATTATATTACCTAATTATTATTCATTGAATGCTTCTGTGGAACCATCAACTTCTAGTAAAAGTTTTTCTCAAAAACAGGTAAATTCTATTTATGGAAAAGCAGCTGTTTCTTGGAGAAATGCTGTTTTTGCAGAAGTGACAGGGCGAAATGACTGGTCTTCTACTCTACCCGAATCAACCCGTTCCTATTTTTATCCTTCTGTGTCAGGTAGTATCGTTTTATCTGAATTTATCCCAATGCCTTCTTGGACAAGTTTTTGGAAAGTGAGAGGTTCATGGACAAAAACAAAGTATGATGTAGGTGTATATGATATTAATAAAGTTTATTCGATCACTACAAATGTTTGGGATGATATGACAGCGGCATATAATCCCACTTCGTTGAGAAGTAATGATTTGTTACCATCAACTTCCCGAACCTATGAAATCGGTACGGCTTTACATTTCTTGCAGAATCGTTTACGAATAGATTATGCTTATTATAATAAAGAGAATTATAATAATACGCGTTGGGCAACTTTAAGTCCGACTTGCGGGTATACAAGTACATTGGTAAATTATGGAGAAACTCAGGTCCGAAAAGGACATGAAATAACGGTGTCTGGAGATATTATTAAGAATAAGGATTTAACATGGACGGCTTCATTTAACTGGGCTCGTGATCGCTATTATTATGGTGATATTGATCCGGTTTATTCGACGCAGAAACCTTGGGTTGCTAAAGGAGAACGTTGGGACTGGATATCAGCTTATGATTATCAAAGAGATAGTCAAGGTAATATCATTCATAATAGTGAAGGTTTACCATTGATTAATCCGTATGAAAGTATCCAGGGATATACCTCTCCTGATTGGATTTGGGGGTTATCAACAACGTTGAAATGGAAAAACTTTACTGTAGATGTTACAATAGATGGTCGTGTAGGAGGATTGATGTTCGCTCAAACCGATCAAGCTTTATGGAATTCAGGAGCTCATATTGATAGTGACAACCAATATCGGTATGAGGAAGTTGTTAATGGAAATAAAACATTTATAGGAACAGGCGTTAAGTTAGTTTCTGGTAGTGCAGAGTGGGATTCATTTGGTAATGTGATATCAGATGATCGAGTATTTGCTCCTAATGATATTGTAGTGTCTTATGAAACTTATATGACAAATATGAATCCATATGTGGGTACTATCAGAACTCAGAATTTATTAGATCCAACATTTATAAAGTTAAGGAATTTGGCAATTAATTATACCTTGCCCAAGGAATGGTGTAAGAAGATTTGCTTACAGGGATTAACAGTTGGTATTGTGGGACAAAATTTGTTGATGTGGACCAAAGAATTTCGATTCTCTGATCCTGATTGGGGAGAAGATTCAATTAATACGCCTTCTACAAGATTAATTGGATTTAATGTTAAATTTGATATATAAAATATACGATTATGATGACATTAATAAGAAATATAGCGATTACATTAAGTGCGTTTGCATTCATGGGCTGTTCGAAGTTTGACGATATTAATACTAGTCCGGACTCTTCTACTCAAGTAAAATCTTCATTATTGGCAACAGGTGCAATAGCTGGTATTGTTAAACCAAGTACAGGAGCAACTTTTGTTGATCATTTGTTTATTACTAAATATTTAGGTTGGGGAGAAGGTTCTAGAGGTGCCCAGTATAATGATTTTTATCGTACAAGCTTCTCTGATTATACCTCATTAATGGACTATCAAACTATGGCTGATTTAGCTCCAGAAGGTCAAGAAGAGGCTTATCAAGGATTGGCTTTGTTGTTTAAAGCCTATCGCTTGTATAATCAGACCATTGCAGTTGGAGATATTCCTTATTCTGAGATATTAAAAGGAGATGAAGGCTTATATAAACCTAAATATGATACTCAAAAGGACGTATTTTTATATTTATTAGAGGATTTGGATAATGCATATGCGAATCTTTCTGTAGCAAATGATTTTGATGGTGATTTTATTTTTGATGGTAATGCAAAGAAGTGGGCAAAGATTACTACGGCTATACAGTTGCGTCTGTTGATTAATTTATCTAAGAAAGAGTCAGATACAGATTTGAGGGTTGCAGATCGTTTTCGTCAAGTTTATGAGAATGGAATGTTAATGGAATCAAATGATGATAATTTACAACTAAAGTTCTCAGATAAGTCTGGGCAATTTTATCCATTTCATTCCTCTCAAAATAAGCACTGGGCTTATGCGATGGTCTCAGATTTTATGGTTAATATGCTGAAGAAACATGAAGATTATCGTTTGTTTTATTATGCAAAACCAGCGCAACAAAAATTAGATGAAGGTTTAGAGGCTGGAGATTGGGATGCATTTGTCGGAGTGGATCCTACAGCTCCAATATCAGAGATAAAGGAAAAATTTGCAATCTCAGCTTGTAGTGGTTTAAATGAACGTTATATTAATTATATACCGGGAGAACCGTTTATTCAAGTTGGATATGCAGAACAGAACTTTATTTTAGCAGAAGCAGCGTTACGGGGATGGATTTCTGGAGACCCGAATGAATTTTATTTAAAGGGTATTCGTGCCAGTATGGAATTTATTGCAAATAATACGCCCGATGATGCAATATATCATTATGGTCATTCCATGACGCAAAGTTATATTGACGCATTCTTGGCAAAAGAATCCGTCCAATTAAAGGGGTCTTTTGATGAACAGTTAAATATGATAATGGAGCAAAAGTATATTGCAGGGTTTATGCAATTGCCTTATCAAGCGTATTATGATTATAGGCGAACAGGTTATCCGGTACTACCGATTAATCCCGAAACTAGTTTAAATTTTAATGCACCAGATAAACTACCGGTTCGTTGGCAGTATCCTGATACAGAAATATCATATAATACTGAGAATGTAGAGGAAGCAATAGAACGTCAATATGGTTCAGATGAAGTGAATAAGCTTATGTGGATCTTGAAATAATATGCTTATCTGTTTTACGTATCAATAAAAAGTAAAGATAAAATGAAAAGATGGCTAGTTTTTATTTTATGTAGTTTGGCTTTTATAGTACAAGCTAAAACGAAAAAAGCGGTCTATATAATCATAGATGGTGTTCCTGCCGATCAGATCGAAAGATTGCAGCCTCCTACAATTTACGAAATTGCAAGTAAAGGAGGATATGCCCGAGCTTATACTGGGGGAGAAATAGGTCAGTATTCAGAGACAGCAACAATTTCGGCTATTGGATATACTAACTTGTTGACGGCTACATGGTATAATAAGCATAATGTAGGAGGAAATAGTAATTTGAAACCGAATTATAATTATTGGACGATTTTTCGTATAGCAAAAGAGCAGAAGAAAAATTATACAACTGGACTTTACTCAAGTTGGACGGATAATCGTACAGTTCTTATTGGTGAAGGTTTGGCAGAAACGGGTAACTTGAAAATTGATTATGTACGTGATGGCTATGATTTAGATACAGTTCAATTTCCTCATAAAGATTTGGAATTACATATCTTTGATATTGATGAGAAAGTATCTCAGGAAGCAGCTCAAAGTATTCGTGTTGATGCCCCTGATCTTAGTTGGGTGTACTTATGGTACACAGACGATGCTGGACATTTAAAGGGAAACGGGAAGTTTTTCGATGACTATGTTATGAAAGCAGATAATCAAATTAAGCGAATATGGGATGCGGTGAAATACCGTGAAGCAAATTTTGATGAAGAATGGATGGTTGTTGTAACAACTGATCATGGTCGAGGAGAAAATGGATATGGTCATGGCTCTCAAAGTAAGCGCGAACGTACCACATGGATCTCTACCAATATTACAGTTAATGAACATTTTAGATCAGATTGTTTGTCTATTACGGATATAACGCCATCAATTTGTCGCTATTTAGGTTTTGTTACTCCTCAAGATGTTCTTTGGGAACAGGATGGTATTCCTTTTGTTGGTAAAGTTGATATTTATGATTTACAAACATTACCTTATGATAAATCAGTTAAGTTATCTTGGAAATCATATTATCCTTCAGTTCCTGTACCTGTGACTATTTATGTAGCTTTGGACAATAAATTTAATAAAGGAGGAAAAGATGAGTATGTAAAAGTTGCTTCCGTTTCTTCAACTGTTGGTAGTTATGAAGTAGATTTAACGAAACTCCCTTCTTCCAAATTTTATAAGTTTGTAGTTGTTACACCCAATAATCATTTAAATAGGTGGCTATTTAAATAAATATGAATCTCATAGATTTATGGATTCAATATGGATTAAGGTAAAGGAGTAATTAATAATTGAGTAGAAATCAATGATTATCCCTTAAAACTATGTCTGGACTAGGATATTATTTTTAAGTGTCTAGTTAGGATGAGGTTTTAAGGGATAATTTGTTAATTTATAGTAGAGTATATTGGTCTTAAGATTACATTTATTATGTTGCTGTTCATTTTATACTATGTTCTTAATTGTTAAATAATTTATAAACCTTAATATATATCTAATATTTCCTATATTTGCGGATAATAAACCATATATTCATATTTGAAACTAGTATCATGAATGGTGAGAATAACTCTGCAGCTGAATTCAACTATGCAATTCCGATGTTGAAAAAAGGTTTTGATATGTTGGAGATAATGACTCATTATCCGGAAGGAATTACTATGCTTGAGATTACGCAAGCTATGGGTTTGTCGAAGACAACCGTGTATCGTTTGTTAGGTTCTTTACAACAGATGGGATATGTGAGTAAGAATGAAACAAATGCGAGGTATCATCTAACGAAGAAGTTGTTAGGCTTGGGATTGAAGGCTTTGGGTGAAGCCAATTTGGTGGAACTGTCACTTCCTGTCATGCAGACTTTACGGGATGAAATTAAAGAAAGCGTTATGCTAGGTATTTTGATGAATAACCGGGTTGTCCTATTAGAACAGGTGATCGGTTCTCATAACTTTACTTTCTTACTTCGTTCGGGAAATAGTTTCAACCTGCATTCTTCGGCACCGGGTAAAATATTCTTGGCTTATACAAAGAATAAGATATTACAAGAACAATTACTTGATTCGATCGATTTTCAAGTGTATAATGAACGGACGATTGCTTCGAAGGAAGCGATGTTACAAGAAATAGAAGAAGTGCGGTCGTTGGGTTATGCTTTGGATCAGGAAGAAGAGATGGCTGGTGTACATTGCGTAGCGACGCCAATCTTTAATCAGTTTGGTATGTTGATTGCTGCATTATGGACATCTGGCCCTTCAGGGCGTTTACGGAAAGAAGATTTTCCGGAAGTGGCTAGAAAATTGCAGGAAGCATCTGATTTGATCTCTTTGAAATTGGGATATGCCGAATAAATGTAGAATAAGAATAAATGTATGTCAAGATGAAAAACTTTGAGTATTATAATCCGGTACGTGTGATATTTGGAGCCGGAGAAGTCAGCCGTTGTGGTGAAGAAGCCAAGAAATTAGGAACTAAGGTTTGTTTGGTCTCTTATAAAGAGTTATCATTTCTAAAGCCTTTGTTGGAACGGATAGAGGAATTATTGACGAAAGAAGGATTGTCGGTTTATCCTTTTTATGAGATAGAAGAAAATCCGGAAATTACGGTGGTTGCAGCCTGTGTGGACTTATGTCGTAAACAAGGGATTGATTTGGTGATTGGCGTAGGTGGTGGAAGTGCTATGGATGCAGCGAAAGCAATTGCTGCCGGAGTCTATTATAAGGGCGATTTATGGCAGATGGTGTATAGTCGGCATAGTGTCGTATCCGCAATTCCCCCGGAGAAATCGTTGCCAACCATGATGATTCCTACTTTACCGGCTACTGGTAGTGAGATGAATTTGTGCGCGGTAGTAAGTAATCGGGCATTACAGGAGAAATCGTATATTTGGGCTCCTTGTCTTTATCCGAAGACTTCCATTATTGATCCGGAATTGACAGTTTCGTTGCCTCCGTTCCAGACAGCGTGTGCGGCAGCCGATACCATTTCACATGTGTTGGAAATTTATCTGAATGGAGAGGATGACAGTGATTTGCAGCATTATTTCCAGGAAGGAGTAATGCGGACGGTTATGGATAATATAGATAAGGTATTAGCCGATCCGAAGAATATATCAGCTCGTTCTCATTTGCAGTGGGCTACTACTTGTGCGATCAATGGCTGGGCTTCTCCGGGAGATGCCTGGACTCCGATTCATCAGGTCGGACATGTTTTGACCGCTTTGTATAAGGTTCCTCATGGAGCTTCTTTGGCGATATTGATGCCCGCTTGGATGGAAGTAATGTATCCTCGGAAGAAAGATATTTATTTCCGTTTTGCCACGCATGTGATGGGAATCAGCCCGGATGGAAAAAGTCAGGAAGAAGTGATTCGTGAAGGTATAACAAGCTTCAAGGCGTTCTTGAAACGGATTGGTACACCATTGTCATTGACAGATATGCAGGTGAAGAATCCGGATATACCCTTGATCGTACAGCAAGTGGTGAAGATAAGCTTTGGCAGTGACGGCTATTTGGCTTGTAATCCACCGGTTTCACAAGAGGATATTATCGAAGTATTGAATAAAGTATTATAGGAGAACTACCATGAAACATTCGTTATTCTTATCGTGTTGTTTGGCGGTATGTGCGTCGGGCGTTTTTCCCGTTATGGCACAGACTTTTTCCAATGGATTGCCGGCCAAGCAGATTGTCCTTTCACAAAAGGCACGTGAAGCCTTGAAGGGAAAACAGATTCTGTATATTGAACGTGAGCAGTATGCTCCTGATCATCACAATACGGCAACTTTATTTCAGCCGGGTGAGATTAATGAGGCGAGTTTTGCTCCGGGCGGAGCGATGCGTGTATATGATGTGGATTCCGGTAAAATCCGAACATTGATAGAAACAACTGATGGCGTTGTGCGTGATCCGGAAATCTCGTTCGACGGACAGAAGGTTTTATTTTCAATGCGCCAACATCCAAAAGATTCTTATCATTTGTATGAGATGAACATAGATGGTTCGGGTTTGCGGCAATTGACGTTTGCGGAAGGAGTGTCGGATATTGATCCGATTTATTTACCGGCTGGGAATATTATTTTTACTTCTACCCGTCAACCTAAATACTGTATGTGTAACCGTCATATCATGGGAAATCTATTCCGGATGGAAGCGGATGGAGCGAATATTACACAGATAGGTGTGAGTACCTTGTTTGAAGGTCATGCCTCTTTGTTGAGTGATGGTCGTGTCTTATATGATCGTTGGGAATATGTAGACCGTAACTTCGGCGACGCGCAAGGATTATGGGTCGTGAATCCGGATGGTACGAAGCATGCGATCTATTATGGAAACAATACTGCTTCGCCGGGTGGTGTGATTGATGGGCGACAGATCCCGAATTCAGACTTGGTTGTATGTACATTCACTTCTTGTCACGAACGGCCTTGGGGTGCGATGGCCATTATCGATCGGCGAAAAGGTGTGGATAATGAAGCTGCTTTGGTGGATATTTGGCCAAAGGAATCAGCGAAGTGGGTAGGAAACGGAAACTTGGATTCCTTTAAAAGTGTAGGTACGTTTTATGAAGATCCTTTTCCTTTGGATGAGAATAACTTCTTGGTATCTCGAACAATTTGGGTGAAACCGGGCGGATGGAACATTACAGATGCCAAATCTGGAATTTATTATGTGAACCGTGACGGAACGGAAGAACTGCTGTTGGAGGGAAATCAGAGTTTATTTGACCCGATGTTGGTAGAGGCGCGCCAGAAACCGGTTTCAATTCCGATGATGCGTAACTTCACTGCTGAAGAAGGTCAGTTTTACGTGGAGAATGTATATGAGGGAACGCACATGGCGGGTGTGAAGCCTGGTAGTGTGAAATATTTGCGTGTGGTTGAGTCTCCGGAGAAAAGGACTTGGACAGTCCGCGGTTGGTTTGGCGAAGGCGAACAAGCTCCGGGTATGAATTGGCATAGCTTCGAGAATAAGCAAATCTTAGGAGAAGTGCCGGTAGAAGAAGATGGTTCTGCCAGTTTTATGGTTCCGGCGGGTAAGCATGTTTATTTCCAATTACTTGATAAGGATAAGAAGATGATCCAGTCTATGCGTAGTGGTGTTTCTTTGATGCCTGGCGAGGTAAATGGTTGTATCGGTTGTCATGAAGACCGTTTGGCTACGGTTCCTATGGGCGGCCAGCGTCCGATAGCCCTGAATCGTAAACCCAACAAGTTACAGCCTTGGATGGGTGAGGAACCACATAAATTCTCATTTATGGAAGAAGTACAGCCGATTCTCGACAAACATTGTATGAAGTGCCACGATTTCGATCGTAATAATCGGAAGAAGTTGGTTTTGGCACGTGATAAGAATCCGTTCTTCAACGCTGCGTATATTAATTTGTACGTATCGAAAGCCGTTCATTTGGTTGGTGGCGGACCTGCTGCAATTCAGCAGGCCTATTCTTGGGGAAGCCATGCCAGTAAATTGACCGAAATTATCGATGGAGATCACGGTGGTATTCGTCTATCGCAGAAAGAAAAGGAGATTCTTTATACGTGGATGGATTTGAACGGAGTATATTATCCGGTATATGAATCATCATTCAGTGATCATTGGGCAGGCCGTTGTCCGTTGACAGATGAGGAAGTGAAGCAACTTTCTGAATTGACAGGCCTTGATTTCGGTCGGCTGAATAGCTGGACTCGTACTCAACCGGCTCAGATCTCATTCGACCGTCCGGAGGAAAGTCCTTGTCTGGATGTAATCAGGAATGATAAGGAAAAATATAAGAAAGCGGTATCTATCTTGAAAGAAGGGCGCAAGCGTTTAAAGGAAACGCCGCGCGGTGATATTGAGAAAGATCTAATCCCATGTGAGAAGCATCAGGGACAATTACGTAAGTATGCTGTTCGCTTGGAGGAAAATTTGAAGAGCAATTGTAGTATTGCTGAAGGGGATAAATATTATGACCCGAAATAAATGAGTTGACTTCCGGAAAATATACATGAAAAAGGAGGTGAAAACGGGATTACGGTCGTAATTCATGCCTTGCAGGGGTGCAAAGTCCGAATTACGATCGTAATTTGCCTTTTGCAGGGGTGCAAACCCCAGTTTACGGTCGTAATTTAGCCTTTTCAGGGGTGTAAAGTCAGAATTACCATCGTAATTCGCCTTTTGCAGGGGTGCAGACCCTTAATTAGGAGCGTAATTCAGTTCCTGGCTTTTTGTATGTATATTGATTTAAGTATCATTAAAGAATAAATAAGAATGAAAGTAACCCAATTATTAGGAAGTTTGGCGGCCTTTCTCTTATGTCTCGCTTGTGGAGACAATAGGATAGAGAAAGGCCCTATTAAACGGTCGGGGCAGGCCGATGTGGTTTCGCTTGACGATGACTGGCGTTTCATCCGGTATGGTTTGCAGGCAGATGGAACGCGTGTGGAAGAACCTGCCGGGATGTTTGAGCCAGCAACGGATGATTCGGACTGGGAAACCTTGGATGTCCCTCATGATTTTGCTATTAAAGGACCGTTCCGGATGGACTTGGCGGGAAATACGGGTCGCCTTCCGTTTCAGGGAATCGGTTGGTATCGAAAAACCTTTACAGTAGATGAGGCTGATCAGGGAAAACGTTTCTATGTGGATTTCGATGGCGTGATGGCGAATGCTCAGGTTTGGTTGAATGGGGAGTATGTAGGAACATGGTCGTATGGTTATAACTCGTTCCGTTTGGACTTAACTCCGTTTATCCAAGTGGGGAAAGAAAACTTGTTGGCAGTGCGGACAGATACGGAGAAGTGGGATTCACGTTGGTATTCGGGAGCAGGTATTTATCGTCATGTTTGGTTGGTGAAGACAGGGCAGGTACATGTCCGTCATTGGGGAACCAAGATGGAGGCTACGAACCTGACGGACAAAACGGCTGATCTACACTTGACGGTGGAAGTGGAAAATCATATGAATGAGGATGCGAAAGCTGTGGTGAAGACTTCTGTTTATGAACTGGATTCGTTGGATTGTCTGGGTAAGCGAGTTCTTCGCTTCGACGACCAGACTTTACCGTTGAAGGCGATGTCGGCAGGAAAGATTAACCTGCAAAAACGAATGGACGATTGTAAGCGTTGGGACATCGAATCACCCAATCGTTACATGGCTTGTGTGACCGTACAAGTTGATGGACAGGAAACAGACCGTTACTATACTCCGTTTGGCGTACGTGAAATTAGCGTTTCGCGCGAAGGCTTTTTCTTGAATGGTCGCCGGGTAGAGATCAAAGGTGTTTGTAACCATCACGACTTGGGTGCATTGGGCGCAGCTTTCAACCGGAGTGCGTTAGAACGCCAATTCCGTATTATGCGGGAGATGGGTTGCAACTCGATCCGTACGTCGCATAATCCTCCTGCTCCGGAATTATTGGATTTGGCAGACAAAACCGGTATGTTAATTATGGATGAGGCCTTCGATGCCTGGGCACATGGTAAACGGGAATGGGACTATAATAAATTGTACGAGGCTTGGCATAAGAAAGACTTGGAAGCCTTGGTACGTCGTGACTGGAACCATCCTTCCGTTGTTTTCTGGTCGATTGGAAATGAAGTATTGGAACAGCAGAATGTGGAAATGACACGCCACTTGGTCGAAATCGTCAAGGAATTGGACAAGACTCGTCCGGTAACAAATGGATATAATGATCCGAATGGAGGACGGGCTTCAGGAGCCAGTATGGCATTAGACGTGATGGGTGTCAATTACTTCTTCTACGAACAGGCTAAATGGGATCAGGATGAACGCTATAAGAATATGCCGACGATCGGTACGGAAACATCTTCCTGTTTGAGTACACGTGGAGTCTATTTCCAGGGAGATACGATCCGTAAGGATTTTCAGATTACTTCCTATGATGTGGATGCTCCGGGTTGGGGTTGTAATCCGGATACCCAGTTTGCCACCAATTACCGTTATCCGCATTTATTGGGCGAATACGTTTGGACAGGTTTTGATTATCTGGGCGAGCCGACTCCGTTTAATTCAGACAATACCAACCTGCTGAACTTCCGGACTGATCCGTCGAAACGAGCCGAACTGGAAAAACAGTTGGCAGAATTGGCTCGTACGCAACCGCCTTCGCGGAGTAGTTATTTCGGTATAGTCGATTTAGCCGGATTCCCGAAAGACCGTTATTATCTGTACCAGTCGCATTGGCGTCCGGATTTCCCGATGGCACATATTCTGCCGCATTGGAACTGGGCTGGTCGTGAAGGACAGATTATTCCAGTACATGTTTATACCTCCGGAACGGAAGCCGAATTGTTTGTCAACGGCAAGAGTTATGGACGTAAAGCGAAAGAAGAAGGCAAGGATTTCCGATTGGTATGGGATAGTGTCGTATATCAGCCGGGAAGTGTAAAAGTCATTGCTTATAAAGATGGAAAAGAATGGGCGAAAGATGAAATCCAGACAACCGGAGAGGCTCAGAAGATTCAATTGTCGGTAGATCATGCTTCGATAATAGGTAGTGAAGACGAATTGGCATTCGTAACTGCAACGATCGTGGATGCATCCGGACGAAAAGTCCCGACCGCCTGTTTACCGTTGAAAGTAGAAGTTACAGGTTGTGGTGAATTGGTAGCTACGGATAATGGTGATCCGACATCATTCACTCCGTTCCAAAGTGCAGAACGGGAGTCGTTCAACGGACTGGCATTGGCAATAGTTCGTGGAAAAAAAGGGACTACAGGAAAGATGCAAGTACAAGTAAGTGGAACCGGATTGGAATCTGATTCGATAGAAATTGAAGTGAAATAAAAGAAAGGAGAAATAAGTATGACGATAAAAGAAATTGCTTCCATGATTGATATTAGTGCCGTTCGGGCAGAATCAACCTGGAGTGAAATAGAAGACATATTACAGGCAACACGGAAATATCCTTTTATCTGTATCTTTTCCATGCCGAGTATGCTGGATCGGATTTTCCCTTATCGGAAAGAAATTCCGAATTTGAGAATTGGTGGAATTGTAGGTTTCCCTTCTGGTGGAGAAACTTTGGAAACAAAACTATTTGAGGCTAAGCAGTTGAAAGAAAAGGGATGCGATGAGATAGACATGGTATTGAATATCGGTAAACTCAAATCAGGCTTTCTAGAAGAAGTAAAAGCTGAAATTGAGCAGATAAAAGCTGTTGTAAGTCCGTTGCCTTTAAAGGTCATTATGGAAGTAGTCTTGTTGACAGATGAAGAAATTGCTATGGCAGCACGGATCATTCGGGATGCCGGTGCTTCGTTTGCCAAGACCGGAACCGGTTGGGCAGGAGCGACTACCGAACACCATATTGAAGTCATTAAGGCTGAGGTTGGTGATACGATACCATTGAAGGTCGCTGGAGGTGTTCGTTCTCTGGATACATTACTGAAGATGCGGGATATGGGTGTTTCCCGTTTTGGTATTGGATATAAATCTGCGCTTCATATTATGCAAGAAGCCGAAGAACGTGGATGGGTATGAAAGAACCGAAAGTAATTGCATACGATTTGGGAACGGGAGGTATCAAAGCCTCCCTGTTTTCTGTTTCGGGGAATATTTTGTCTTCTGTATTCATCCCTTATTCCACTTGTTTCCCACAAAAAGATTGGCAGGAACAAGCACCGGAAGACTGGTGGAATGCGGTGGTATGTTCCACTCGTCAATTGTTGAAACAATCCTCAATTCCATCGGAAGAGATTGTTTCCTTAGCTATCTCCGGTCACAGTTTAGGGGTAGTTCCAATAGGAAAAGACGGACGATTGCTCCGGAAAACAACTCCCATCTGGTCAGATCAGCGAGCTACACAGGAAGCAGATGATTTCTTTGCTCGGATTGATTATCAGACTTGGTATGAACATACCGGTAATGGTTTCCCTCCAGCCTGCTATTCTGTCTTTAAGATCATGTGGTATTGGAATCATGAACCGGAAATCTTTGCGAAGATTCATCAGGTAATCGGAACGAAAGATTATTGTAATTATCGGTTTACGGGCCGACTTTGTACAGATGCTTCTTATGCATCTGGAAGTGGTGTCTTTAATTTGCATACCTGGCGATATGAAGCAGATTATATACAGGCGGCAGGGTTGGATGCTTCACTTTTCCCTGAAATCTTACCTTCGGATGCGGTGATTGGAACTTTGACTGAAGAAGCTGCTCGTGAAACGGGATTGAATCCGGCTACGAAAGTTATGGCTGGAGGAGTGGATAATTCTTGTATGGCATTAGGTGCCGGTGGCATTAGGGCTGGTGAGGTTTATACTTCATTAGGCAGTTCGGCATGGATTGCTTTGATTGACGATAAGCCAATTTTGGATTTCCAGCGTAAACCGTATGTTTTTGCCCATCTTATTCCGGGGTTATACACGTCTGCTACATGTATTTTCTCAGCGGGAAACAGTTATCGCTGGGTGCGTGATACATTGTGTATGGATTTGTTACAACACGAGAAAGAGACTGGGGTGAATGCTTATGTGCAAATGGATAAACTGGCAGCCACTTCTGTTCCGGGGTCGAATGGTGTTTGTTTTAATCCGAGTTTGGCTGGTGGTTCGATGTTGGAACCTTCTCCTTTTATTTGTGGAGCTTTTGCCGGTTTGCAGTTAGGGCATACTAGGGCGGATTTGATCCGAGCAGCCATGGAAGGTATCGCTTTGAATTTACGAGTTGCTTTGGATTTACTACAATCCTATTCTCCGGTTACACGAGATATGTTGATTGTTGGTGGTGGTGCCAAAAGTCCGTTTTGGATGCAATTGTTTGCAGATATATATCATTTACCTATTGTCAAGACTAATATTGATCAGGAAGCAGCTTCTTTAGGTGCAGCAGCATTGGCGTTGAAAGGAATCGGACTTTGGTCGGATTATCAACCTATATCTCAACTTCACCAAGTAGAAAGAAGGTATCAGCCTCAAGAAAAAACGGCTTTGTTTTATCAGGAAAAGATATTACCTCGTTTTCGACAACTTACGCAGTTATTAGGTGTGTTCTGACATTATATAGACTTGTGATATCAAATTAATATCTATATTTGTGCGATTTTCTTTTAATAGGTTTTTTGAAGAATGTGTAAAATAACTTTACGGGACAAATGGGGAAAGATGGAGACAATATATTGTTGGATTTGTTAAAAGAAAGTGATCAAAAAGCTTTCAAACGTTTATTCTATTCCTATGCAGAACCGTTAAAGACTTTTATTCAGTATTTTATACATAATCCGGAAGTCGCAGAGGAACTTGTTCTGGATATCTTTACTTCGTTGTGGGAAAATAGAGAACATCTGGATATCCAGACAAGTCTAAAAGCTTATTTATTTCAGGCTGCCAGAAATAAGGTAGCTTCTTATTTTCGCTCTAAAAAAGATCTGGCATATTTGGAAGAGATACCTGATTTTGATGCTGCTCAAGATGATGTCTTTTCTCTTCTTGAGGTACAGGAGTTATCTAATCTATTGGAAGAAGCTGTTTCTTTATTGCCAGAGCGTTGTCGTGAAATTTTTTCTAAAAGCAGATATGATTTGTTAAGCAATAAGGAGCTTGCCGAAAATATGAATATTTCAGAAAAGACCGTAGAGAACCAGATTACAATAGCATTGAAGAAAATCAGGAAGTTCTTGGATGAAAAGTATCTATAGGATAAAACTAGGTCTTTGGGGGATACGAAATTTATAAGCGACTTATATAGTAAGCATATAATTGAAGAACAAAATGTGGCGGAAGAGTCTCATATATTGGGGAATTATATTTGTACTGATAGGGATATTCTTGCAATATCAATATGCCTATTTCTTTTTCTATCAAGAACAACAACAGCTGTTTTTGTTGACAGAGCAATATGCTAGGGATACGATCTTTGTTCCTGGAGGAACAGCTTCTTATATAGCAGGTTTTTTGCAACAATTCTATTTGTTAACAGGAGGTGGAGCATTCCTGACGTCTATGTTGTTAGTCGGAATTGGGTGGATTGGGGGTAATTTGTTATCTCATTTTTCCGGGAAACAGAAACTTTGGGTAAATTTCATTTCTTTATTACCTGTCACAGGGCTTTTGATATTACACACATCGTTGTCTTATCGTTTGGCGGGAACTATAGCTCTATTGATGTGTTTGATAGGTTGGCAAATCTATTTGAAATTTTTTTCTATACGATATCGCTGGTTATTGGGTGTTTCCCTTTTATCAATACTCTATTTGTTGGGAGGCTCTGTCTATTTTTTGTTTGTGTCAGGTTTAGTAGTCTTAGAGTGGGTTTTAAATACAAAGTCTCCAAAGTACTCTCTTCTGACTACAATTATATATCTGGTAAGTTGTTTGGGTTGGGTAATAATTTCTTTACTTATGCATTGGACTGGTGATGTTGAACAAATTGTTTTGCCAGATGCATATTATGAATTCTCAGAGGGAGTTAATTGGTTATATTATATATGGGGATTTTATCTTTTTTCCCTATTAGGAAGCTATTGGTTACAGAAGAAGAATTTTCCCCTCAAATGGAGTATATTTCTTTCTGCTGTTTGGTTAGGCATGTGTTTTTATTTCGTTCCAAGAATGCAGAGTAAGATACAACTATACACTTATGAACGTGATTGGTATTTGCGAAATCATCAGTGGAAACAAATTATAAAGACATTTAGAAATGATTTGGCCTCAGTACAAACTTTGAATGTCTTAAATTTGGCTTTGGCCTGTCGAGGTGAATTAGGAGATAAGATGTTTTCTTATCCGCAAGATGGGGTTAAAACATTATTGGCTACATGGGATAATTCTTTAATGTCGGCTTTAATTTGTTCTGATATTTGTTATCAGGTTGGGGATATTGCTTCGGCTCAAAAATTTGCTTTTGAAGGTTTTGTGACAAGTACAAACGGAAATGTTAGATTACTTCAGAGGTTGGTGGAAACGAATATTATATGTGGCAGTTATCTGGTAGCAGAGAAGTATATAGCTTTGTTGGAGAAAACACTTTTTTATAAGACTTGGGCTTCTGAGCAAAGGTTGTATTTGACAGATGTAGCTGTTGAAAGTAACTCAGAATATGCTTCGAAAAGATTGTCTTTGCAGGGACAAGGTGCTTATGCAGTCTCTTCTAATTTTGTGCAGACATTAAAGCAATTGATAGATAATGATCCACAAAATACCCTTGCGTTTCAATATCTGAGTGGGTTCCTGTTGTTAAATCGAAATTTGAACGCTTTCAGAGAGTTGTATGATATGTATTATCATTCAGATATCTGGCCTGAATTGTCTTTATCTCAGCAGCAAGCTGTTGTCGCTTTGGAACAAGATTCTCCTGGTAATTGGGCTAAGATGGGAGTCAGTTTGGCAACGGAACAAGCTTATGGTTCTTTTGCGCAGGATTTGACAGATAAACGAGGCTATATTAATTTTGTGGAGGAAATAGCCAAAAATCATGGTAATACGTATTGGTTTTATTTGTTGTTTAAGGATCGAGGAGGGAAAAAATGAAATGTATTATCTATATGGTTCTATTTGTCCTAATGACTTTAGCTTGTAGTCCTGGTTATAAAATTGATCAATATCAGGACAAAGAAGTGTCTATTAATCCGGATTATAAAGATATTACTGTTCCTCATAATATTGCACCATTGAATTTTACGGTTAATGGATCTTTTTTATCTTTTGTAAAATATGAAGTAGATGGGGATAGTCTTATTGTAGGCGAGAAAGATAACCAAACGGATATTCCTCTAAAAAAATGGCATGAGTTTTTGGAACGGGCTCAAGGTAAACAAGTGAATGTAACTGTGGTTGTTAATCAGAAAGGAATATATGTTGCTTATAAACCTTTTTCTTTTCATGTTTCGGCTGATCCAATCGATGGATATTTGGCCTATCGTTTAATTGAGCCAGGTTATGCTATATGGAATCAAATGGGGATTTATCAGAGAAATCTAACTAATTTTGAGGAAACTCCTATTATAGAAAATAAAGTCACCAAGGGTAATTGTGTAAATTGTCATTCGTTTTGTGAACGAAATCCGGAGCATTATTTGTTTCATATGCGTTCTACATTGGGTGGCACCGTTTTTGTAAATGGAGACTCTATTGATTTTGTTAATACGCAGGCAAAAGAGACGATTTCTCCTTTAGTTTATCCTTATTGGCATCCGTCTGGTGATTATGTTGCTTTTTCGACAAATAAAACATCGCAAGGGTTTCATCCGACACAACGAGTGGAAGTGTATGATTTAGCGTCTGATGTAGTCGTATATCAAATAAAAGAGCATATGATTATTTCTTCTTCGCGGTTGGCTTCGAAAGATTCTTATGAAACATTTCCGGCTTTCTCTCCAGATGGAAAATCTCTCTATTTTTGTACAGCACAGGCAAAATCAATGCCTGATTCGATCCAGTCATTAAAATATAATCTGTGTCGGGTGTCTTTTGATGAAGAGTTGGGTTGTTTTGGAGAATCAATAGATACATTGTTTAATGCGGAAAGAGAAGATATGAGTTTTTCTTTTCCAAGAATTTCTCCGGATGGTCATTTTTTATTAGGGACGGTGTCCGGTTATGGGACCTTTCCTATTTGGCATAAGGACGCAGATTTATACCTGATTAACTTGAGAACTGGTAGAGGAGAATATGCGGTTCCAGCTAATAGCGAAGATACCGAAAGTTATCATTCCTGGTCGTCCAATGGAAGATGGGTTGTGTTTAGTAGTCGTAGGGGGGATGGATTATATACACGTCCATATATTGTTCATGTATCTTCTAACGGTACATTTGGTAAGCCATTTTTGCTTCCACAAGAAGATATTGGTTATTATGATGAATTATTGAAGTCGTATAATATACCTGAGTTTATAACTGGTAAAGTAAATAATAAATCTTTTTTTATTCGGCATATGGCTGATAATGGAGAAAAGAAGGTTAGTTTTAGAAAAGTAGATTGATAATTGATATTAAGTATAGATGAATAATTCTAATAAATATATACCGTGGACTCTTTTGGTAAAGGATTTTAAAGATGAGTTGAATGTAGCAGAAAAAGAACTGCTTGATCTTTGGTTAAAAGACTCATCTTTTAGTCATTTGTATGGCTCGTTAAGGAGATGTTGGTTCTTTCTTTTGGGTTATCGGGTGAATACTCAAACAGAGACGGATATTGATCGTTTGTGGAGGAAAATGGAAGGAAGAATCTCCAAAAGGAAAGTGTATTTGTGGAGTGTTCCATGGAAACATTGGGGATGGGTTGCGTCGATTCTTTTAGCTATATGTGGAATATCTTATTTTCTTCATACTGATAATTACGAAGAAAATAAGCAAGTTACTCCTGTTTATACTGCTCTTACTGGAAAATCAAAAATACTATTACCTGATAGTTCTGTTGTTTGGTTAAATAAAGGTTCAACATTGGTTTATTTGATTGAGGAAGAAGGAAAAGAACGAAGAGTAAGACTGACAGGAGAAGCTTTTTTTGATGTATATAAAGATCCTAAGAAATCATTTATCGTAGAAGCGAAAGATCTGGAAGTTCAAGTTTATGGAACAGCTTTTACTGTGAAAGATAATGTTAATGGAGGAACGAGTGTTTCTTTATTGAGAGGATCTGTGGCAGTGAGAAAAGATAGTCTATTAAGAAATATTGAGCCTGGAGAAATGGCTGTTTATATACCTCAGACAGATCGTATAGAAACTCGAAAAGTAGATGTGGAATTTGAATCCATTTGGGCGAAAGACACGTTAAGTATTAATAAATTGCCTTTGGAGAAGGTGGTTCGATATTTGGAAAAGTGGTATGATAAAAAAATATTGTTAGGCGAAAGTGTTTCCAAAGATCAGGCATTCACATTCTCTTTGACAGATGAGCCTTTAGAGGAAGTTTTGCGTTTGATTTCTCGGATTTCTCCGATTCAATACCAATTTAATGATGAAGATATTGTAGTAATTAATAAATTGAACAAGCGTAGAAGTTAGAATAATAAGAATCTTTTTGGGAAAGAATTTTTGTCTTTTCTATAAGTTAAAACCCGCCGGCTTTTTATTCATTTCCGGCGTATTTTGATCAAAAGCCGGCGTATTTTAAATCATTCATTATAGGAAAATAAAATAAACGAGAATCGTTTTTAATGTTCGTAGGAATCTGATTGAATACCTATTAGTTTTGTTTATATCTGAAAATAGTCCTTTGTTTGAAATTATAATAGAAAATATCTTTCACATATCATTCTATTTACTTGATTTTCTTGAAGATGATGTGATTCAACCATTAGGATGGTGTTGAAAAAACTTTTTAAGAATAAATGTTAAAAATGAATATCTTTTAGGGGAAACAACTTTTTTAAACGACTTTATTTTTGTGTTGGCAGTAAATATTATTAAAAACAAAGAAGAGAGTGTTGAAATAATATAAGATTGCTGATGCGAATAAAAGAATTGTTTAATATAAAAATTTAGGTCTATGGGGAAGAATTGATAACATGAAGAACATATCATTTAGTGTTGAAAAATATGTATTAAATTATTAATCTTAATGAGTTAGTCATGAAAAATCATTTATCTTATTGGATGAAGGGTAAAATATGGAGAGTCCCTTTATCATTAAGTTTATTTTTATTACCTCCGGCTATGTATGCTTCAGAGGTACAAATGGAAGCTGTAAAACCGATTTCGATCCAACTGACGGATGTTTCGTTAAGTGAGGCGATGAGTCAGATCGAAAAAGTGAGTGGATGTTCATTTTTCTATGATGCCAATAATGTAGATTTGTCATTGAAGGTTAGTTTGAATGTTTCTAATGAATCATTGCGGAAGGTTTTAGATACAATTTTGGATGGAACAGGTTTAGGCTATGAAATATCCCAAAATCAAGTTCTTTTATTACCTGTGACTTCAAAACAGAATCCCGGACAAAATGTTCAAAATTCCAGTATCCAGCAAAAAAAGAATGTTGTGAAAGGGAAAATTCTGGATGCAGCAGGTCAACCGGTGATAGGTGCTAATATTGTAGAAAAAGGGACAACTAATGGTACCATATCTGATATGGATGGTAATTTTTCCATTAGTGTAGAAGAGTCTGCTGTTTTAGAAGTTTCGTATATAGGCTTTGTAAATCAGCAAGTTAAAACATCTATAGGGGGGGGGTAATTTGACGATTACCTTAAAAGAAGATTCCGAGACATTGGATGAAGTTGTTGTAACAGGTTTCGGTTTGGCACAGAAAAAAGCAACTTTAACAGGAGCTATTTCTTCCGTAGGAGATGAGGATATTAGCCGTTCTGTAGCCTCTACGGCATCTGGAGCTTTGGTTGGTAAAATAGCTGGTTTAAATACACGTCAGGTAGATGGACGTCCAGGAGCTTCTACTACTATCCAGATTCGAAATATGGGTACTCCGTTGTTTGTAATTGACGGTATTCAGTCAGATGAAGGACAATTTAATAATTTGGATTTTAATGATATTGAAAGTATTTCAGTATTGAAAGATGCTTCAGCTTCAATTTATGGTGTACGTGCAGCTAATGGAGTTGTGGTTGTAACAACTAAAAAAGGGAAAAAAAATAGTAAAAATACAGTTTCCATTAACACTTACTATGGTTGGCAAACACCTTCTAGTTTCCCAAAACCAGCAGATGCAACAACTTATATAACGAATTATATTCAATCAGAAACAGTACAAGGAAAGACTGATTATACATATTCTAAAGAAGACTATGAAAAGTGGAAGCAGGGTACTGAAAAAGGATATGTTCCTTTTGATTGGTATGATTTTATCTGGGAAACCTCTCCTCAGTATTATGTAAATGCAAATGTTTCAGGTGGTTCGGATAAAATTAATTATTATTTTTCTGTTGGTCATTTGAATCAGGATGCGATGATTGTCAATTATGGAGGTTTTAAACGTACGAATGTTCAAATGAATATTGATGCTCAGATCAATGAGCGATTAAAAATTGGAGCTTCAATGAATGGTCGTATTGAAGAGCGTAAGAATCCGGGGGTTCCTGAGGTGGATGATTATTGGATGCCTCGTTTTGGGACTTATCGAAATCTGCCTACCAAACGGCCTTATGCAAATGATAATCCAAATTATCCAACTTTAACATCTTCCAATGCTGCGACAAATTTTGCTTGGTTAACTTATGATTTGTCTGGTGAATATAAAAACACTTGGCGTGTTGCTCAGTTGCAAGCCAATGCTGAATATGATATTTTTGATGGATTGAAAGCCAAAGCGATGGTTGGTTATTATCTGGCGTATAATGTGATGAATAACCAAGAATATACCTATAAGCTTTATGGTTATGATGAAGCAACGGATACCTATCCTGTTATTTTTGAAAATAAGAATCCTTGGCGAGAACGAGAAGTTGGACATAAAGAAGAATTATTATCAAATGTTCAATTGTCTTATAATAAAAAGTTCGGAGAACATTCTGTATCAGCTATTGCTGGTTTGGAGGCTGTAAAACGAGATACTCCTCGTTCTTGGTTACATTCGATACCAACGGCTAATAGTTTGCATCTGATTGATTATGAAACAATGGATACCTATAATGATTATGGAAATGAAACTCAAGCTCGTTTAGGTTGGATGTTCCGAGGTAATTATGACTATGCAAATAAATATTTGGTTGAGTTTTCAGCAAGATATGATGGCTCGTGGAAATTCCCTCCTAGTCATCGTTGGGGATTCTTCCCTTCTGCTTCTGTAGGTTGGAGAATTTCAGAAGAAAATTTCTGGAAAGAATCAAAGATGTCATCTATTTTTAGTGATTTCAAATTAAGAGGATCATATGGTTTAGTAGGAGACGATGATTTAGGAGATGCTTATGCTGCATTTGATTATATGGCAGGATATAATTATAAAAATGGAGGTTCTGTTATTGATGGTGAATATACTATTGGTTCGGTTCCGCGAGGATTACCGGTAACTACGTTGTCTTGGATTAAAGCTAAGATTTTAGATATTGGTTTTGATGCAGCTTTTTTGGATAATCGCCTGACAGGTCAGTTTGACTTCTTTAGACGTCATCGTACAGGATTACCGGCTTCCCGTTATGATGTGTTGTTACCTTCGGAAGTGGGATTTTCTTTACCGAAAGAGAATTTGAACTCAGATGTACATATGGGATATGACGCAATCGTAAAATGGAGTGATCGTATAAATGATTTTACGTATTCGATTGGAGGAAATGTCACTTATGCACGTTTCTATGATTGGGAACAATATAAACCAAGATTCTCTAATTCATGGGATGTTTATCGTAATTCAATCGATCATCGTTTTGGTTATGTGAATTGGGGATTGGAAGCTATTGGACAATTTGAAAGCTGGGAAGAAATTGCTACTTATCCGATTGATAATGACAGACAAGGAAATAAAACACTTCGTCCGGGTGATATAAAATATAAAGATGTGAATGGAGACGGTGTTATTAATAGTATGGATGAACGTCCTGTCGGTTATCGTGAAGGTGCAACACCCGTATTAAACTGGGGGTTGAATTTTGCTTTTGGGTGGAAAGGCTTTGATTTGTCGTTTGATTTGACTGGTGGTGCTTTAGCTTCTTGGTATCAAGATTATGAACAGCGTAATCCATTCCATGATGGTGGTAATAACCCTCAGTATTATATGGAGGACACGTGGCATTTGGCTGATATTTGGGATGCAGATAGCGAGTTGATCAAAGGAACTTATCCTATGTTGTTGATTGGTAATAGCTCTCATAGTAATTATTGGAATAGTACATTTTGGAAGAAAAATGTAAGATATGTCAAACTTCGTAATTTGGAGTTTGGATATACATTACCAAAACATATTATACAGAAAGTATTGATTTCAGATTTGAGATTTTATGTTGCAGGAACCAACTTATTTACAATAACAAATATGAAAGGTGTCGATCCTGAATCTGATCAGACAAACGGATTAGGATATCCGACTACTCGAATTATTAATATCGGTATGAATCTTAAATTTTAAACGTGTATGAAAAAAAGATATATGTTGGTAGCATTGACATCTTTAGTTTTGTCAATGACTGCTTGTAATGGTTTCTTAGATCGTGAACCGGATAAAATTATGACAGATGAACAGATTTTTAATGATCCTGTTATGATTAAATCTGTTTTGGCGAATTATTATGGTCGTGTGACATGGGGGCAACACGTCGCAGACTGGGGATCATTTACGATAATAGATGATGCAGCAAAGTGTGATGGTGGGCCAGATCAACGTTCTACTTTTGAAGATGATTTATGGCGAGTTTATGATTACACATTGGTTCGTAATATCAATCAATTTTTGAAAGGATTACGAGAAACAACTGCACTAACAGATGCAGAAAAGGCGCCATTGGAAGGTGAGGCTCGTTTTTTGCGTGCTTGGTATTATTTCAATATGTGTAGAGGACTTGGAGGAATGCCAATAGTAGGAGATGATATATTTGATTATACACCGGGAATGGATGTTACGAGTATGCAATATCCTCGTTCAACAGAGGCAGAGATGTATGATTATATTATTAGTGAATGTCAGGCGATAGCAGGCATGATGTCAACTAATAAACAAACAAATAGTGCTAGAGCTAATAAATGGGCTGCCAAGATGTTGGAAGCTCGAGCTGCTTTGTATGCAGGTTCCATTGCCAATTATAATAATAAGATGACGACTCCCATTAAGACAGACGGTGGTGAAGTTGGTATACCTGCAGATAAGGCAGAAGGATATTATAAAATAGCATTGGCTGCAGCTGAAGATGTCATCCAAAATAGCCCGTATGAACTGCAGGATAAGCGTCCAGATGATAAAGGTTTGAATTTCTATCAGACTGTATCTGTAAAAGAGAATAATACCGAAGTAATCTGGGCTCGAGATTATAAATATCCTGGTCAGACACACGGTTTTACGAATTTTAATGCTCCTAAATCTCATGCAGAGGATATTGATAATAGCTGGTTGGGTGTTGTTTTAAATTTGGTGGAACAGTTTGAAGAAATAGATACGGATACTCCAGGTGAAGGTAGTAAGATTGAAACAATGGAGAATGGATCTTATAAATTTTATGATTCAGCTGATGCACCATTTAAAAATCGAGATCCTCGTTTATGGGGAACGGTTATATATCCCAATGCGACGTTAAAGAGTTCTCCGGTAATTCTTCAAGCAGGTCAATTGAATAAGGTTGATGGTAAGTGGCAAATCCTAACAGGCGACTTAGATTCTAAAGATGCTCAGGGAAATATTATCACAGCTCTAAATGGGCCGAAGGAATCAAATGAGCAGTATATAAATAAAACAGGTTTCTATATTCGTAAATTTATTGATGAAACACCATCTGCAGGAACTCGTGGACGTGGTTCTGAAATGTGGATGCCCCGTTTCCGTATGGCAGAAGCCTATATGATTGCAGCAGAAGCTTCATTTGAATTAAGTAATGGAAAGGCATTGGATTACATTAATGCTGTTCGTAATCGTGCAGGAGTGAAGCCTTTAAAAACTGTGACTTTTGATAATATTGTTCATGAGAATCGGGTAGAATTTGCTTTTGAAGATCATCGGTACTGGGATATGAAACGTTGGCGTTTGGCTGATAAAATTTGGAATGGCAATAATAATGATGAATTAGCTCGTCATCGTCGTTTATGGCCATATTTGGTTGTAGCTCCTGGTGATCCGAATGATGGAAAATGGGTGTTTGTTGAAGATTATTTGTTTATGTCACCGAATGCTCGCTATTTTAGAATGCAGAATTATTATAACTTTTTGGATTTGGGTTGGATTAATAACAATCCTAAATTGGTGAAGAATCCATATCAATAATATTAAATGTACACGAATATGAAGATTTTATCGAATATATTTTCTTTGTTAGTACTGGTTGTTTTGTTTTCTGGATGTGGTAAGGATAATTATGATGCACCGGATTCTAGATTGACGGGTACTATTACTTATAATGGGGAAGCTCTTAATTTAAGAGGAACAGGTGAAGCTATTCAACTTCAGCTCTTTCAGGATGGTTATGATAAACATGATCCGATTTCAGTATATGTGGGTCAAGATGGTGTATTTTCTGCGATGTTATTTGACGGAGAATATAAGTTAGTGACACGTGATGGAAATGGACCTTGGGTGAATAATCGCGATACGATGGTTGTTAATCTAAAAGGAAGTGCAGACATTAAATTGGAAGTAACACCTTATTTCTTGATTAAGAATGAACAGATCAGTGTAAGTGAATCTGAGATGACAGCATCATTCACGATAGAGCAGATTGTTCCGTCTGCAACAATCAATAAGGTTATGTTGATTTTAAGCAAGACTCAGTTTGTGGATGATGTGAATAATGTGTTTCGCCAAGATATATCTGATGTGAAGTCGGGTACTGTTAGTTTCACAGCAGATATTAGTGGTAATACAGATGTTTCCAATGCAAAAGCTCTATATGCTCGTGTAGGAGTATTAGCAAATGGAGCAGATCAGGCTATTTATTCTTCTATTGTAAGGATTAGATAATGTTTGAAAATAGTGAATTTATAACTATTAAATAGGGAACAGATTTTTTAGGAAAGGTTCGTTCTGGTTTCCTGGAACGAACCTTTTTATTTTCTATGTTGCTTGTTTTTTGAAGTAGACAAATAGAAATTCATGTATCTTTTCATTCTAACTTATATGATGCGTTGAAGGGTAGTCTGTTTGTCATTGTATGTCTATTGTAAACGTTAAATATAAGATTATGAAATTTCGAAATCTCTTTTTTTGTATAAGCATATTATTTGTGTCTACGGTTGTATCCTTTGCTCAAGAAGGTTTATGGAATATTGAAAAAGCGAAGAAATGGGAAAAAGAACATCCATGGTATTGTGGGGTGAATTATATTCCTTCGAATGCAATTAATTATACAGCTATGTGGGATAAAACCAGTTTCTCTCCCGAATTGATTGATAAGGAAATGCGATTGATGGAAGAGCTTGGTATGAATTGTGTTAGAGTTGTTTTACAGTATGTTGTTTATGAGGATGATCCAGATTATTTCATTCAAACATTTGATCATTTTTTGAATATTTGTAACACGCATGGGATAAAAGTTATGCCTGTTTTTTTTGATGATTGTGTATTTGGTGTAAATACCGATCCTAAGATTGGAAAGCAGCCAGAACCTTTAGAAGGCTGGTATGCTTGGGCATGGTCTCCTTCTCCAGGGTGTTCAATGGTTGTAGATGAACGTACCCATCATAAGTTGGAAATATATGTTAAGGATATTTTGTTTCGATTTAGAGAAGATAATCGTATATTTATTTGGGATTTGTATAATGAGCCAACAAATACAAATTTTCCAGAAAGAAGTTTCCCTTTACTTTATAAAGTCTTTAAATGGGCACGGGAAATAAATCCGACGCAGCCTTTGACTGCTGGAATGTGGAATGAAAATCAGAAATTGAATGAGTTTTTAATAGAAAATTCAGATATCATTACTTTTCATTGTTATGCTCCAAAGGAGGAAACAGAAAAGAAAATGAACTACTTTTTAAAATTTGGACGTCCAGTAATTTGTACTGAATGGATGAATCGGGTTGCAAAATCATATATTCTTGATATTTTACCAGTCTTTAAGAATGCAAATGTAGGTAATATTATGTGGGGACTGGTAAATGGAAAAACACAAACACATTTACCGTGGGGGCATCGTCTGGAACAATTGCCTTATACGGGAGAATGGCAGCATGATATTTTTAAGGGAAATTATGCGCCATATGATCAAAAAGAAATTGACTTGATTAAAAGTATGATTGAAAAATAATAATTGTTATGAAGAAGATTTATTCATTAGCATTAGTATTATTGCTTTCTTCTTGTTCTTCCGTTCCGACAGAACAGGAAGGGGGCATGGTGGATCGAATGCCGATTAAGACGGTTAATGCGAATTATATAAGTAATCGAGAACCATTACAGCCTCAACAGTTTATTAAATTACCAACGGGTAGTATTCGCCCGGAAGGTTGGTTGCGGACTATGTTGGAATTGCAGCGTGATGGTTTAAACGGACATTTGGGGGAAATCAGTGCGTGGTTACAAAAAGATGATAATGCCTGGTTGAAATCTGGAGGTAAATGGGGATGGGAAGAAGTCCCGTATTGGTTAAGAGGGTATGCCGGATTGGCGTATTTATTAAAGGATGAACATTTGTTGACAGAAACGCAAACTTGGATTGAAGCGATTCTAGCTAGCCAGCGGGAAGATGGGAATTTTGGCCCTTATACGGAAGTGGATGGTGCGCAAGATTTTTGGCCAAATATGGTAGCACTGTGGATCCTACAATCGTATTATGAATATTCTTCGGATGAGCGGGTACTTGGTTTTATGACTCGTTATTTTCATTATCAACTGACTGTTCCGGATGAGAAATTCTTGGAGTCGTATTGGGAAAATAGCCGTGGTGGTGATAATCTTTGGAGTGTAGTTTGGCTGTATAATCGGACAGGAGATCAGGAACTGTTGAAGTTAGCAGATAAGTTACATCGAAATACTGCCGATTGGACGAAGTCGACCGAGCTTCCGAACTGGCATAATGTGAATGTGGCTCAGTGTTTTCGAGAACCTGCCACTTATTATTTGTTTAATGGGGATGAAAAATATGTATCTGCCAGCTATAATGTGCAAAGTCTGATTCGTCGTGCCTTTGGTCAGGTCCCTGGTGGTATGTTTGGGGCAGACGAAAATGCACGCATGGGATTCTTTGATCCTCGTCAAGGAACGGAAACTTGTGGATTTGCAGAACAGATGGCTTCGGATGAGATTATGTTATTAATAACGGGTGACCCTTATTGGGCGGAAAATTGTGAAGATGTAGCGTTCAACAGTTATCCGGCGGCACTAATGCCGGATATGAAATCATTACGTTATATTACTTCTCCCAATATGGTCATGAGTGATAGTGAGAATCATAAACCAGGAATTGATAATGCTGGTCCTTTTTTGGCCATGAATCCATTTAGTAGTCGTTGCTGTCAACATAATCATGGCTTTGCATGGCCTTATTATGCGGAACATTTGGTAATGGCAACACCGGATAATGGAGTGGCTGCTGTACTTTTTAATAGTTGCGAGGCAACAGTGAAAGTGGCTGATGGTAAAGAGGTTGTGATTCGGGAACAGACTGATTATCCGTTTGATTCTCAAATCTCTTTTACTATAGCGAGTGATCAGGCAGTAGTATTTCCCTTCTATATTCGTATTCCCAGTTGGACGAAAGATGCAGATGTAAAGGTGAATGGCCAAAAGGTTCAAATGGATTTTGGCTCGGGAGAATATCTTTGTTTACAGCGAACTTGGGAAAATGGAGATAAGATAGAAGTAAACTTCCCGATGGAAATCTCATATAGAAAATGGCAGGTAAACAAGAATAGTGTCAGTGTGGATTATGGTCCTTTGACTTTATCACTGAAGATCAAAGAGAAATATGTGAAGAAGAACAGTACGGAAACGGCTATTTGGGATTCTCAATGGCAGAAAGGTGCAGATGTGGAAAGCTGGCCGTCTTATGAAATTTATCCGGAATCATCATGGAACTATGCGTTACAGTTGGAAACTGGAGTGACATTGAAAGAGAAGAAAACATTAGCTCCGGGAGTGAATCCGTTTACACCTGAAAATATACCACTCGTATTCCAAGCTAAAGGCAGGATTGTTCCTGAATGGAAGATAGATGAGTATAAACTTTGTGGTGTTCTCCCCTATGAATCGGCTGTAAAATCAGAACAGGTAGATGATATAGAACTGGTTCCTATGGGGGCTATGCGTTTGAGAATCTCGGCATTTCCAACTTGTAATTAATAAAAGTAACGACGGATAAATGTAGTTTGATATCATGAAAAATCAATTTTGTCTATTTGTAATTGCGGCATTATTAATAAACTTATGTTCCATTCATGCGCAGGAACAGGTAAGCATGCAGAGTTTACTTCGGGAAATGGTGGATCGGAAGCAATTGGTAGAATATCCGGAGTCAATTCCTTATAAAGCAATGCAGGCGAGCAGTTATAACCGGGCTTCTGTTTCTCCGGATCGACCTGGCTGGTTTGCTGATTCGGATGGCGTCTTTTGTATTCGTACGGAAAAGAACCGGGAAGGAGAAACAGAATGGGTATTAATGGAAGACAAAGGTCCTGGAGTTATTACGAAAATATGGGCTGTTTGTTTCTATTATGGACTGGATGATACAACAGGCGCCAATCTGAAGATTTATTTAGATGGGGAAGAAGAGCCAACGATCAATTGTAACTTTTTTGAGTTTGTCAAGGGTGAGTCTTTTGTTAAGCCTCCGTTTGCGATGGAAACCCGCCGTGCCGGTAATTCCTATTTGCCGATCCCTTATGCAAAAAGTTGTAAAGTGACGATGGATAAAAAGGTATTTTATAATATTATCAGTTATAGAAGTTATCCTCAAGGTACATCTGTCCGAACTTTTAGTATGGATGAGTATAATCAATCGCAAATATTGATTGACAGTGTAGGGCACGTTTTGGAAAGAGGAGTGTACGGAGATTTGGCTTCTACAAAAAATACGGAAGCCTATTCTTTTCATAAAACTTTGCGGCCACAAGAAAAAGAAACGTTGCTTATCCGGAAAAAGCAGCAAGCCATTGAACAGCTGGTATTCAAATTAGATGCAGAAGATTTTGACCAAGCATTACGTTCAACGGTATTGAAGATCTCATTTGATGGAGAACAGACTGTTTGGACTCCATTAGGGGACTTCTTTAACATAGGAGTTGGCTTGAAGACTTATCAGATGTGGGAAAGAGCCGTACAGGAAGATGGAACCATGATTTGCAGGTGGATTATGCCTTATCAACATATCGCAAAATTGGAGGTAGAAAACTTGGGAAAACAAGACATACAGATGGCAGTGACAGCTAAGGTAATGCCTTATACCTGGAATGATCGGTCCATGTATTTTCATTCATCATGGCGTATGGATGACCCTACACCTGGTTTCCCGTTGTTCGATTATAATCTGGTTAATGTGAAGGGAAAGGGAATTTATGTAGGTGATCAGTTTACGGTATTAAATCCGGAAGAAGGCTGGTGGGGAGAAGGTGATGAAAAGGTGTATGTAGATGATGATACATTCCCATCGTTGTTTGGTATCGGAACGGAGGATTATTATGGTTGGGCCGGAGGTGTTGTTCCTAATCCAGAGGATGAATTTTATACACCATTTTTAAGTAATGTCCGAGTAGCAGCTCCTAATTCTATGGGATATAATACTTGTACAAGAACACGCGTATTGGATGCTATTCCTTTTAATCGGCAGTTGGATTTCAATATAGAGTCTTCGAGTTCCAACCGAACCAGTTGGTTCCATTTGCAATATGCGGTGAATACCTATTGGTATGCTAAACCAGGTGCTTCTTGTAATCGGAAACCCTTGCCGGAAATGGCCTCTCGTAAAATCATGACATTACAGGAGTTACAAGCCTATAATGAGAAATGTAAGGCGGATCGGTATATTTACCCGGGTGCGATAGAAGCAGAAAATCTGGAAACCTATCAGTCGGGAGATGCTGTTCGGCCAGTAGAAAAAATGGATGTTTGGGGTGAATTGAGTAATGGTGAAGCCAAATGTTATCAGTTTATCCAAGAAGGTAAGCCGGTAAATGTCCGTCTGACGGAGTTGTTTAATGATATGCCATTAAAGGTTTGTCTGATTACGGGAAATGCGTGTGGTGAATTTGATATTCTTGTAAACGGGACTTTGGTAAGGACGGTAAATTTACTATCGGAACATTCAGCTGTAACAACGATTGATTTGGGAGTACATAAACCTGTTAATAATGCGTTGGATATACAATTTGTATGTAAGAAAACAGGTCAATTGGGAATTGATTATTTTTTGATTAAATAGGAGAGAACAAGGATGAGAAAAATAGTTTTGACATGGGTTTTGAGTATTTCGGCGTTTTTATTGTTTGCGTCAGTTCCGCGAAAGGAATATCCTCGTCCACAATTTGAACGAACGGAATGGATCAATTTGAATGGGACCTGGAGTTATCAGATAGATCCGAGTGGAACAGGCATAGAACGGAATTTCAAAGAATCCAAGGGTTTTGATGGGAATATTCTAGTTCCTTTCTCACCAGAAAGTAAGTTGTCGGGAGTAGGATATACGGACTTCATAGAACATTTGTGGTATCAACGGAATATCCAGATACCGGCAGAATGGTCAGAGAAGAAAATCCTGCTGAACTTCGGTGGTGTCTATTATGAATCTGAAATTTATGTGGATGGGAAGTTCGTAGATCGTCATTTGGGTGGTAGTTCTTCTTTCTCAGTGGATTTAACGGATTTTGTCAAACCGGGAAATCAACATTCTCTTGTTCTATACGTCAAGAGTGACTTGAGAAATAGAATTCAGCCCGTGGGAAAGCAATCAACGCATTATTCCTCTTATGGTTGTAATTATACGAGAACGACAGGAATTTGGCAGACTGTTTGGATGGAAGCTGTTCATCCCAAAGCTTTAAAATCAGTACAGGTGATTACTGATGTAGACAATGCTCAAGTAATCGTTAATCCGATGTTTTATAGTTTAGGTGGTACAAGATTACGGGCTATCTTGCGAGATGGAGAAAAGGTTGTTGTTCAAAAGACGATTACGGCTTCGGAAAGTACTCCGCTGATTTTACCGGTGAAAAAGGCAAAACTGTGGAGCCCGGAATCTCCTTTTCTCTATGATTTAGATTATGAAGTACTGGATGAACAAGGGAATGTGGTAGATCAGGTTCATTCGTATGTAGGAATGCGTAAAATTCATGCAGAAGGAAATCGGTTGTACTTGAATAATGAGCCTTATTATTTAAGGATGGTGTTAGATCAGGGCTATTATCCGGAAAGTCAGTGGACCGCTCCTTCCGATTCGGCTCTAAAGAATGATATATTGTTGTCGAAGGCTATTGGTTTTAATGGAGCCCGTTTACATCAGAAGGTGTTTGAAGAACGTTTCCATTATTGGGCAGATAAGTTGGGCTATCTTACTTGTGGAGAGATGAATAGTTGGGGACTAGATTATAATCTTCCTATTGCCGGATCGATCTTTATGCCGGAATGGTTGGAGGTGGTGAAACGAGATCGGAATCATCCGTCCATTATCATGTGGGTTCCCTTAAACGAGCAAAATAACGTGGATAAAGTTTATTTCCCTCGTTTCTCGGCACAACTCTATGATGCGACAAAATTGGCTGATCCGACACGTCCGGTGTTAACTAATTCAGGTGGTACGCATTATAAGACCGATATTGTATCGTCACATCTGTATAATCAAGATTCTGTTTCTTTGTATAAAGATTTATGGAATGAAGGGAAATTATTCCCAGGGCATCGTTTTAATGAAGATCCTCGTGTTTTGTATAACACGGGTTCAAATTTCCGGTTTGACAATCATGAAACACGTTGGTTTGTTTATGATGGCTCATGTCCCTATTTGTTTGATGAGTTTGGCGGTGTCTCTTTCAATACGAATCAAGGAGGTTGGGGATATGGAGGATCAGCAACGGAAGAAGAATATTATAAGAAGGTTGCTTCTTTGGTGAATGTGGTTCTAAAGATGTATCCTTTTATCGGAGGTTATTGTTATACGCAATTGACGGATGTGGAGCTGGAACAAAATGGCCTTTATTATTATGATCGCCGACCTAAGTTTGATATTCAGAAATTAAGAGAGATATTTGGAAAACAACCTGAAAAGGCAGGTAAAAATGAAATGGAATAAAAGGAGATGTTTTTTGGATAAAAAGAATTATCTTTGTTTATTCAGGAGATCTATCCAGTACTTCACTAAAAGTTCTGGATAGGTCTCTTCTTGGTCTTACATGGATTCTGTTTGATTATGAGAAGAAAACAATGGGTGATTATAGGTCTTTTATTCAGTCTGGTTCTAATTGGGATAGGTAATTGGATTGGCAGTAAAGATCTTTTTGTTTCAGGATGGATAAAGGGGACACAATGGTATTTGCAAGGTCTTGAAGTTTTTAATTTTAGATTGGAGAAAGTTGATTCTCTTTATGATGCGAAAGAATACCGCTACTTTTTGTTCGTTCGGGAGTCTGTTGATTTTCGTTTAAACGATGAGGTTCTGGATTCGTTGCTTGTATTGACAGCTGATCATGTTACGGTATTACCAGGGCATCAAGATGTTGACAAGATCTCTTTATCGGGATCTGCTTTTGATTTTCTAATGAAGCCGAACCTAGTCATAACCTTGTTTCGGGTAGTTCATGTAACAAAAGAAAAGAATGGGTATTTGTATCGTTTGGAGCGAATGAAATGATTGAAGGAAACGGATAAATATTTTATAATTAACTTATAAAGGGGATGAGTTTGCTATGTATGGGAAAAGGAAATTTTGGATGAGTGTTCTCTGTATGGTAGGAAGTCTGAGCTTGTATGCACAAGAGCAGATCTATGTTTCTCCGCGAGGAAACGATAAGGCAGAAGGAACCTTGAAGAAACCGTTACGAACGATTCAGGCGGCCGTTGATAAGGCTAGTCAGAAAAAGGATGCAGATGTAGAGATTGTATTGCGTGGCGGTGCTTATGAGTTGGATAGGACGGTGGAAATAGGAAAAGGTTTGTATGCTTCTCTGCGGATAAAACCTTATGGAAAGGAAGCCGTTTCTGTTTCGGGTGGTCGGACAATTGCCTTGAATCGTTTGAAGAAGGTTTCGACTCCGGATGTGAAGACTCGGTTGCAGCCTCAGGTAAGTTCGGTTGTACGCGAATTGGATTTACGGAAGTTGGGAATTGATGTGCAAGGATTGCGTCCGTCGGGTTTTGGTCGTCCTAGTAGTGCGGCTTGGACCGAATTGTTCATGAACGAACAGCCTTTGCAGATTGCCCGTTGGCCGAATGATTCGACTGTCTTGATCGGGAAAGTATTGAAGGCAGGAACCGGAGAACATGTGGCAGAGGCAGAGTTACCGGTATTCTGTTATAATGAAGATCGCCCGTCTGCTTGGAAAAATGCTGGGAAGTTTTGGATTGGCGGATATTTCGCCCATGGGTATGCAGATGATATGATACCTGTTGAAAAGATTGATCCTTCGGATAAGACAATCCATCCGGCGATGCAAACGGTTTATGGCTTTATGACGGGAGCAGACTGGCGACGTTGGTATGCGTTGAACTTATTGGAAGAATTGGATTTGCCAGGCGAATATGTGATCGATGAGGAAGAAGGCAAGATGTATGTATATCCGAAAGATACACTCTCATCATTGCATGTATCGGTGTTGGATGAACCTTTGGTGGCTTTGGAGCATTGTTCGGATGTAACATTGGAAAATCTGACATTTGAATATGGACGGTATATAGGTATCTATTTGGAGGATACCAAACATGTGCGTATTCAGGGATGTACGATCCGGAATATGGGCGGTGTGGCTGTATCAATGGGAAAAGGTACATTGACCCCTGATAAAACGGCCTTGAAACCTCATGCTGCAGAAGCTGGTGGAGTACCGACATCGCGTGTTGTGGGTGATTTGTTAGGAAAAGTATATCAGGATGTCTTGTTCAATCGACAGGCAGGAACGGATAATGGCGTAGTGGATTGTTATATATACCATGTAGGTGCAGGTGGAGTTAGCCTGGGTGGAGGCGATCGGGCTTCATTGACTCCGGCAAATAACTTTGTGGAGAATTGTCGGATACATGATTTTAACCGAATTGAGAAGTCATATCGTCCGGGCGTGTGGATCGATGGAGTAGGAAACCGGGTTTCTCAGTGTGACATTTATAATGCGCCCAGTATGGCAATTCTGTTTCATGGGAATAACCATGTGATAGAATATTGTAAGATTACGAATGTTTGTGGCGAAGTGGATGATCAAGGGGCGATTTATTACGGACGTGATCCGTCTGAGCAAGGCAATGTCATTCGGTATTGTTATTTCCATAAGTTAAGTCCGCGTCATCGGGTAACGGCCACTTATCATGATGATGGTGCTTGTGGTGGTGAAGTCTATGGTAATATTTATCACAATGCCGGTTCTTTACCTGTATTGATTGGTGGCGGACATTATAATCATTATCATCATAATTTATTTATTGATTCACCCTGTGCCATTCATTTGGATAATCGTATGCAGAATTGGGGTACGGGAATGGTGGCTCCGGATGGAATCATTGATCAGCGTTTGAAGAAAGTTCGTCATACCGAACCTCCTTATAGCGAGGCTTATCCGAAATTGATAAACTATTGGCAGGAAGATCCGGCTTATCCACATGGAAATCTGATTGAAAGTAATCTCTTCTATCGAATTGGTAATGTGGTTCATGGAGAGACGCAATGGGCCGAGTTTCGGAATAACTGGATAACCAATGAAGATCCGGGTTTTGTCAATCCTGACAATCCATTAGAGGGATTCAAGACTGATGCCGATCTATTCAAGTATATTCCGGGTTTCCCTCAGTTGCCTTTCGATAAGATTGGATCGAAACTTCCGTAATGGATTGCTAAATAATTCGGATTTTATTTCTCTATCTCTGTTTTTTTGCGTTTCTTGTACACCAATTAACGTAATAGTCATTTTATTTAAGATGATAGAAAAATGAAGAGACATTTGAAACAAATCTGTTTAATGGCTTTGGTTTGTTTGGAGGCCGTTTTTCTTTCGTGCTCAGGGAAAAAGACTGAAACAAATCAGGTCACAGCGTCTTCGACGAAGAGTAATGTATTGCCTGAATGGGCATTGGGTGGTTTTGTGAGACCGGAAGGCGTGAATCCGATCATTCAACCTCGGCCGGAAAGTAAATTCGACTGTCCGATGAGGAAAGAACCTGTCGGTTGGGAAGAAAGTGACACCTTTAATCCGGCAGCTACCCTGAAGGGTGATACGATCTGTGTGTTGTATCGGGCAGAAGATAATTCTGCTAAGGGTATTGGTATGCGTACTTCCAGAATTGGTTTGGCTGAGAGTACGGATGGTATTACGATGATCCGGCGTGATAAACCGGTGATGTATCCGGCAGAAGATAATGCCAAAGAATTTGAATGGCCGGGTGGTTGTGAAGATCCGCGTGTAGCCATGACGGAAGATGGACTCTATGTCATGTTATACACCGCTTGGAATCGGGATGTGCCCCGTTTGTCGGTTGCAACTTCCAAAGATTTGCTCACTTGGGAAAAGCATGGGCCTGCTTTTGCCAGGGCTTATAACGGGCGTTTCAAAGATATGGCTTGTAAGTCTGGTTCGATTGTAACAAAGCTGGTGGATGGTAAGCAAACGATCGCTAAGGTAAATGGGAAATATCTGATGTACTGGGGAGAACACATGGTGGCTGCTGCTACTTCCGATGACTTGATCAATTGGGAACCGGTGTTGGATGATCAAAACGAGTTGCTTGGACTTATTTATCCTCGGGAGAAATACTTTGACAGCGCTTTGACCGAATGTGGCCCTCCTGCAGTGATTACGGAAGATGGTATTCTTTTATTATATAATGGAAAGAACGAAACCAACGAGAAACGGGATCCTCGCTTCAATGCCGGTACATACAGCGCTGGTCAGGTCTTGTTCGATCTTCAGCATCCTTATCAGGCGATCGGACGATTGGATGTTCCGTTCTTCCGACCTATGGCAGACTTTGAAAAGAGTGGTCAGTATGTGGATGGAACAGTCTTTATCGAAGGCCTGGTCTTCTTTAAAGGGAAATGGTACTTGTATTATGGTTGTGCCGATTCGATGGTAGGCGTGGCTGTTTATGATCCACAGAACAAAGCCGAAGGGGATATGTTACCTTGATTAGGAAAAACGTCAGTTACTCCGATTACTTCGAGTAGCTGACGTTTTTTTCTTATGGAAAGATTTTCATTTTTCTGAAAAAATTTACTTCTTTTGTAGGTTTGTTGGCCTATGGAGAAAACAGAAGTACATATCTTGACAGAAATCGCAGCCGGAAATATCCAAGCATTCGAGCAGTTATTCTTTCGATATCAGCCGAAGCTGGTTTGTTTCCTGACGGGTTTGACGCATGATTCGGAATTAAGCCGTGACATGGCGCAAGAGATGTTCCTCTCTATTTGGAAAGACCGCGAGAAACTGGTACAGGTGGAGTCTATTTCTGCCTATCTTTATCAAATGGCCCGCTATAAAGTATATGATTACTTTGATCATCTGGCTGTGACCGAACAGTATGCTCATGAATATCTGGAAAATGCCTCCGAAGCAGAGTCGGAAGAAGAACAATTGTTTGCCCGTGAGCTTCAGACGATGATTCAAGCGGCTGTTCAGCAAATGTCTCCCCAACGTCAATTAGTTTATCGGATGAGCAGAGAAGAAGGCTTGTCCAATGATGAAATAGCTCTCCGTCTGCATATCAGCAAGCGAACCGTAGAAAATCACCTGACGGCTGCATTGGCCATCTTGCGTAAGGTCGTATATTTATGGCTGCTCCTGCTGGTTCGATAATTATGACGGACTATGAAATTTGTCACTTTCTTTTCATAAGCAGTTCTTTCAGATGTACCTTTTTTCCCAATATACTTATCTTCAAGTTCTGATAATGTTTTTATGTTTCTCATTTCTTAATAAGCTTATGTGGAAAAACAAATGTAACGTAAAAGTAACATAAATCCAAGCGATTAAGAAAAAATAGATGTTGTTGTTTTTTTAACAAAAAAATCTCCATTTGGCTTGTGTGTGTTTCGGGGTTGAACCTACATACGTATAAAAGCAGATAATATGGATGCACACGAATCAATTAAAAAGTTATTCCAACTATATGTTGGGAAGCGTTTTTCCAAAGTAGGGAAAGCCCTGTTTGGAAAATGGTTGCGTGCGGAACAAGATCAGGAGATTAAAGAACATCTGTTGCGGCAACATTGGGAAACAGTAACGAGTGAGATATCAGCAGATACGTGGGAAGATTGGAACCGGTTACGATCTCAGCTGGATACTTCTTTCCACCGGAAAAAGCAAATCCAGCTGATGTGGTTGAAATATGCCGCTGTGGTGACTTTGTTTTTGGTTTCTGTGGGTGGAACCTATTGGATAACAGAACAACATACGTTACGCCAGTCGGTTGAAATGGCTGAATTGTTTGTTCCTTATGGCGAGACCCGCGAAATTCAGCTACCGGATAGTTCCCGTGTGTGGGTGAATGCTGGATCAACGATTCTTTATCCGAAGGATTTTCGGAAGATGGATTCCCGTACAATCTATCTGACGGGTGAAGCTTCTTTTCAGGTTTATAAAAACAAGAAGAAGCCGTTTATCGTCAAGACTTCCGGTGTGGATGTCCAAGCTTTGGGAACTGTTTTTACTGTAAAATCGTATGCGGGTGAAGATTATACGACTACCACGTTGGAAGAAGGCAGTGTGAAAGTCAGTCTGAAGGATGAAAGGACGCAGTCGTATGTACTGAAGCCCAGTGAGCAATTGGTGTATTCGCATCGAGATCATAGCGTGCAACGAAATCGGGTAGATCTGTCTTTGTATAAGATGACACGCGAAGGCTATCTGATTTTCGAGGATGTTCCTTTCTGGCAACTCGTTTCGACGCTGGAAAAGAAATACGGAGTTACGTTCCAATACAACGCAACCCGTTATGGGAACGATTTGTATCATGTGAAGTTTGCCCCGGATGAAACGATTGAGGATGTCATGGAAATCCTGCATCAGCTGATGGGCATACAATATGCAATTAAAGGAAATAATATCATTGTCAAATAATAAAAAAGGAGGATATCATGAAAAAAAGAAAAACCGGAAAGAATAGCGGCCAACTTCCCTTTCCGGTATTTGAAACCCTAGTCTTTTGCGCTCAACAGAACAGGAGAAATCAATCAAGTTTCTAATACTAAAATTTCAAACGTACAAATTTATGAATTTATCAAATCTAATGCCAGGAGAGAGTAGAAAAAAAATATCCCGGCTGCTGTGTGTGACAGCATTATCAACATGTAGCGTATTTGCTTACGCGCAACAACAACAAGTCAAACTGACCGGAAGTAATCTTCCGTTGAAAAGCGTCTTCAAACAAATCGAAAAGCAAACGGATCTTTCCATCGACTACAGATCGCAGGATGTCGATGATTCCCGTATTGTGAAACAAATGCCGAAGGCAACCACCGTGCAACAAGCCATGAATCAATTGCTGGCAGGAACAGATTGCGTGGTGACCTTCAGTAACGGACACATCATTATCAAGAAACAGGCTTCTAATACTATTAACCAGCAATCCAAACTGGTAAAAGGAACCATTGTGGATGCTACGGGCGTGCCGGTAATCGGTGCCAATGTGATGGTAAAAGGTACTACCAATGGAACCATTACTGATATGGATGGTAATTTCTCGTTGGAGGTTACGAGTGGGGCTACTTTAGTAGTGTCTTATGTTGGTTATTCTAATCAGGAGATAAAGGTTGGTAATCAAACGAAGTTGTCTATTGTGCTAAAAGAAGATTCTGAAGCGTTGGATGAACTGGTTGTTGTGGGGTATATGACCCAAAAGAAGGCTTCTTTGACAGGTGCGGTGGCTAGTATGAAGATGGAAGAAAATTTGAATACAATACCAACTACTTCTGCCGGTAATCTGTTAGCAGGTAAAATGGCGGGTGTTAATATTGGAACTACCAGTGGTATCCCAGGTAACAATCCTGATATATCAATTCGTACGACCTCTTCTTGGAAAGAAAAGAAAGATAATCCACAACCAGTCACATACGTTATTGATGGGGTAGTACGGGATGCGACAGATTTTAATAATTTAAGCTCAAATGAAATTGAAAATATATCTGTTTTGAAGGATGCGGCATCGGCTGCTATCTATGGCTCTCGCTCTTCTGGAGGTGTTATTATTGTTACAACGAAAAAAGGAAAAGAGGGAAAACCGACCATTAATTATTCGTATGGTTTTAGTGTGGATTCGCGTACAGGGAACCAAGATTTAACATCGGGTGTACAGACCGCAGAGTTGTATAATCGAGTGAATCCAACGCCTGCTTCTAATTGGACAGAAGAAGAAATTGCTCATATTCGTTCTATTAATGGAGGATATGGATATAATCAATTAGAGGAAGTTTGGCGTAATCCAACGACTCAGACTCATAATTTGAATGTTTCAGGAGGAAATGATAAAATTCACTATTTTGCAGCAGCTTCCTATATGAAACAAAATGGTTTTTTAGAGCCTTCTTCATTCGATAAATATAATATCCGTATGAATGTTACGGCTAATATTACAGATAATTTCGATGTTTTTGCTGGATTTGCTTTGAATAACACTAAGAAAGGTGATGTCGTTTTTGAAGGAACTCAGGCATTGTATTCTAAACTTCGTGTTTGGCAACCCGAACAACCTGTATTTACAGATAATGGTGAATATATGGATTATGGTTGGTTAACTAATGTAGGAGGGTTGGTAGACAATGCTGGAGGTTATAAAAAAGAAACGTATATAAAACCTCAAGCAATATTTAAGGCCACTTATAAATTCCCTTTTCTTAAAGGATTGAGTGCTAGTGTGCAATATAGTAAGAGCTGGACTCATAAAATTAATGAAGAATTTTCTAAGAATTTTGATTTAGCAGTAACAAAAAAAGGTGGAACTAATGGTCGAATTATATCAACAAAGGATGAAGATATATTATATTATAAACCTTCGACATGGGCAGGAAAGGATAATTTGAAGAAAACCTCAAATTGGGGAGATGATCAACAGCTAAATTTCTATTTAAATTATTCCAATACATTTAATGATATTCATCGTTTGGATGCTGTTGTTTTAACAGAATGGCAAGAAGGTAATACAGCAAGTGTATATGGATTGAGAGAAATATTTCCTATTTATTTGTATGATCAATTTTGGGCGGCTAGTGATTCGAGGATTAATACAGATGGAGGTGGAGATGTTGCTAAAAGAACGGGACGTATGTCGTATGTAGGACAGTTCAATTATTCGTATGCTGACAAGTATTTATTGTCTTTCTCTTTCCGTGAAGATGGATCCATGAACTTTGCTCCTTCCCAGCGATGGGGATTCTTCCCCGCCGGATCTGCGGCTTGGGTACTTTCTGAAGAGAATTTCTTCAATAAGAAGTGGGTTCAGTTTATGAAGATTCGTGGTTCCGTCGGTTTGACAGGTGATGACTCTGTCGGAGGTTGGCAGTGGATGGAATCTTATTTGTCTAATTCAGATACCAAACATGCTTACTTTGGAACGGATCCTTCGAAGAATGTAGGTTTGACATACGGGAAAGTAGTCAATCCAAACTTGACATGGGAAAAGGCATTGAGTTATGACTTAGGTTTGGATATGAATTTCTTGGATCATTGGCATTTTACGGGGGATTATTGGTTCCGTAAATCCTATGATATTTTGGATAATCGACAAGCAACCCTACCGACTACTTATAGCCGGGATATGCCTGCCGAAAATTATGGAAAGATGAATGCCCAAGGTATTGATCTGGAATTAGGTTATCAAGGTAGTAGTAAGGATTTTACCTACCATGGGAATTTGACGTTGTCGTATGGTTGGAACGAAATCAAATACAAAGATTATGCGGAAAATGCCCAATGGATTGATATTCCGATTGGAACTTCCACTTCTCGTATTGTGGGGTATGATTTTGATAAAATTATCCGGACTCAGGAAGAACTAGATGCTTTCAATGCGGCAAATCCCAATTATACTTTTAATGGCATGAAACCTCAGTTAGGTGATATCGTATATAAAGACCATACAGGACCGGATGGTGTAGCGGATGGAGTCATAGATGATTGGGATCGTGTTGTTTTGCGAAACCGGAATTTCCCGGTTGTTTATGGTTTGAACTTGGGTGGTAGTTGGAAAGGCTTGAGTTTGGATATGATGTTTTCAGGAGAATTGGGTGTCGATAAGTCCTATCGTAGTATTGCCGGTAATGTGGAATGGAACCGTATGTATGCCGGCTGGTATGATGACAGTTGGACACCAGACAATCCTAATGCCTCATTGCCTCGTATGGTGAGTGCCAATGTGCCGAGTACCTATCGGGATAAGGATAGTCAGTTTTGGTTTAAAAAAGCAAATTTTATGCGCTTGAAATATGTGACCTTGAGTTATGATTTGCCGAAGAATCAGTTCTATAATAAACTGTTTGACAATGTCCGTCTGTTTGTTTCCGGGTATAATTTGTTCTGTTGGAGTAGTTTCAAGTACTATGATCCTCAGTTAGACGGTGGAAATGATTATCCGATTATGCGGTCATTTAACTTTGGAGTTGATGTGAAATTTTAAATAGACAATAATACAATGAAAAAGAAAAATATATTAGTTGGTCTGTGCTGCAGTTTATTGTTGAGTGCTTGTAGTTTGGACTATGAAAATACAGAAGCAATTACTCCGGATGCGGTATGGAAAGATCCGAAGATGATCAATGCATTCCTGAATGATATTTATGGAAATATGATGCCGGGTTGGCCTATTACTGCCAATAATACAGATGAAGGTATGAATGGAATTACAGAGATGAGCCAATATGTCCGGGGAGAAGCGACGGTAATGAATTCCGGTGTGGGTTTGGATTATAAGAATATTGATAAGATCAATTTCTTCTTAGACAATTTGGAGGCGACAACGGTTTTAACCGAAGACGAGAAAAAAACGTTGATCGGGCAGGCCTTGTTTTGGCGTGCCTGGGCTTATTGGGATAAAGTATTTCAAGTAGGAGGTGTACCGTTGATTCTAAAAACACAGGATGTATCGGATATTAATTCGTTAATTCTACCTCGAAATTCCACTACTGAATGTGTTACACAAATTTTGGCGGATTTGGATGAGGCGATAGCTAGTTTACCGGATACATGGGAGAATGAAGATTATGGCCGGATAGACAAGGGTTGTGCCATGGCATTTAAGGGACGAGTTCTGTTACAATACGCTAGCCCGTTATTTAATCCGAATAATGACCAGAAACGTTGGCAGGATGCATACGAGGCTAATAAGGCTGCTGTGGACTTCTTGCAGAGTGTAGGTAAGGGTTTGTACGAAGGGAGTTTTGCAGATATTTGGTATGATGAGCAGAATAAGGAGGTGATCATGGTGAACCAGTTTTATTATCCGGATCATGCTTTGGATCAAAAAAATATTCGTCCAGCATGTTTAACTAAAGATATGGCAGATCAAAATCAAGCTATATTACCATTAGTTATGGCTTTCCCAAAAATAGATGGAACACCTTTAAATTTGGATTTGAGTAAATTATCATCAGATGAGTCTTATAATGAAAAGTTTATGACGGATTTTTATGTGAATCGTGATCCTCGTTTTCGTGCATCTATATTCTTGCCTGGAACAGAATATCCTGCTTCTGATAAGTTACCAAACGGTATGCGATATTGGAATACTTGGATGTCAACAGATAAAGAAGGACAATATAGTATCATGTTAATGGATGAGTTAGGAGAAGGAAGTGGCAGTAGTTATAGTGGATTTTATCAAAGGAAGGGGATTGATGAGAGTTTGACGGTTCCAACAGTATATGATGGAGAAACTGATTGGATTGAAATTCGTTTTGCTGAAGTTCTGATGAATATGGGTGAGGCAGCTAATGAAATTGGTAAGACAAATGATGCTTTGCAAGTATTATATGACATTAGAAAGCGAGCAGGTATTCAATCAACCGATGGTAAATACGGTATTACAGCAACTAATCAAACAGAGATTCGAGATGCTTATATCAAAGAACGTTATATTGAATTTGCATACGAAAATAAGCGTTGGCCAGATTTACGTCGTTGGAAGAGATTTGATATTCTAAATGATTTGAAATATCGATCAACACTTTATGCTGTAATTAAAGATAAGAGTATTGTAGAAAAAGGTAACTTTGATTGGACATGGGATATGATGGATTATGATGTCCGTAAATTATTCCGTTTTGACTATATAGAATGTGTAGATGGCGATAAGGATATTTACAAATTTAACTTGAGTACAAACCACTGGTTCTATCCGATCAAGAAAGATGATTTGGATCGTAATTCCAAATTGGAACAAAATAATGAGTGGGGTGGAACCTTTGATCCGTTGAAGTAACTTTCAGGTGTGTTTATAGGTACAGGGATAGCGTTTTCTGGCGTTGCCCGAAAATGGCTATCCCGTTATTGTTTAAAAATTTAAATCTAAGAAACTATGGCAACATCAAAATGGTATTTTGACCTGCGGGAAAATACAATTACGCAAGACGTGAAAGAAGATTATGTGGCAATCCCAAGAAAGATGCTGAGCCTGACACCCAAAGACTTGGCCAAGTGGATTGCTGAGGAACGAACCGAATACCGGATAGATACAATTGAGAATATTATCAATATCTACGAGGATATGTTGATAAAGGCATTGTGTGGTGGGAATACATATGTGTCGCGGGTGGCACAGTATCAACCTTCTATTACGGGCGTATTTTCAGGAACGGGAGAGATTGATCCCAATAAGAACAAGTGCCAGATCAATATAACAGCATCTTCGGATCTGAAAAAGAAGTTGCAGGAAGATGTAATTTTAGAATTTTCAGGCCGTAAACTGGACTTGGGTGGTGCGAATATTGCAGAAGTTCTGGATATGACGACAGGCAAGACCGACGGTACGGTCACTCCGGGCGGCATGGTGCAGTTGAAAGGGAACAAAATCAAATGTATCAATGCGGATGGCTCTGGTATAGGCAAGTTGACCTTGTACAACGACTCCGAGTCAGGCGAAGAAGTTCCTGTTTTAGGTGTAAACGAACCTTCCAAGATCATCTTCGTATTCCCTACCGGATTGCTGGCGGGTGAATACCGTTTGGAGATTGAAACTTATTTTACATCCGGTACAACGATGTTGAAAGAGCCCCGCACATTGGTATGTCCGCTCAAACTCAAAGTCAGTTGATCGGACCTGCTTAGCACAGACTGTTTGTGAGCTTCTTCACAAGGTCTTTGTGACGAGGCTCACAAGGTGCTTGTGACGGGGCTCACAAAGTGTTTGTGACGATCATCACAAAGTAGTTGTGATAGTCGTCACAACTACTTTGTGGAAGATTCAGGGAATATGTATCTCTAATAGGATGATTTATAGAAACTAAAGGTCATACATATTATAGTATTATTATCTTTCATTTCAATAATTAAATTAGTTATGCCTTTCAAAAGATTTATATACGTATGTTCAGGTGCATTACTATTTTTATGTTCCTGTGGGCAATCGTATGTTGAAGAACTGTCAACACAATATGCCGACCTGAAAGTAAATGATAAAGGATTCATTTGTCAGATCATAAACAAACAGAATGGTCAGAACTATTTGCTGGAAGAAAAACCTTCACCTATCTTGGCTTTGTACGACGGGAATAAATATATTATGCCCATACAGATGAAGCTCGAAGGGGACAAATGGATCGTCATTTTTGAAAATCAATCCCAAGCAACCATTTCTAAGGAAGTGAAGGAAAACAGTTATGTCCGCCTCTCTTTGGAATCCTTGACTAACCGCGACAGTATACAAGCGATTGTGTGGGGCCCATATGCCACAACAATTTCCCAATATATTGGAGAAACAGTAGGTGTAGTGCGGGATACGTGTTTTGCGATCGGCGTTCAGGGATTGAATATTTTCACGACAGAAGGTCGCCCCGACTTGGGCGATGATGCCGGAGGAGCAACATATATTGATCCACTACCCGGGCAAACTGTTCCTGACGAAATAAAAGACCAGATCGGTAAAAAGATCGACTTCATAAATGTGAATGAGACGGGTGATATGCCGGATTACGTGCGTAACTGGCGAGGAAGTGCTGCCGTAAAGACTGAATACGGTAGTGACATTCAACTTTTCTCACGCGACTGGCGAAAAGAGCGGGTCGTTGACTTATACAATCGGAAACAACAGGTCGTATCAGTTGATCAAGATTACATCGGAAGTTCTATTGCACTCTTTGCATCACCATCAAAACAAGTATTGAATGTTATCGAAGATATTGAATTGAAAGAAGGACTTCCTCATCCTATCCTGGATGGAAAATGGATCAAACGAGACCTCTCGGCTGAGGCCTATATGCTTTATGAAGGAAAAGACTTGGATCATGCCTTGGATTATGCCGATTCTTGCAATTTCAACCTGATACACATCGGTGACATCTTCAAGAGCTGGGGTCACTTCGATTTGCACTCGGCTCGCTTCCCGGAAGGTGCAGCCCAGATCAAAACGTTCACGGATAAAGCCAAACAACGGGGAAAGAAGATTGGAGTTCATACCTTGACGATGTTCACCTCACAACACGACCCGTATGTTTCGCCTGTGCCAAGTGACAGTCTGTGTATCGCTGGTAGTTCAGTCTTAGCAAAGACCATCAGTGAAACGGATAAAGACATAGAAATTCAATCACCTGAGTTCTTTCAATATACAGGACTGACCCATACTGTTAAGATAGGAAAGGAATTGATAGCCTATCGGGAAGTATCGAATGAAGCTCCTTATAAACTGTTGGATTGTACTCGCGGGCAGTTCGGGACAAAACCTGCTGCTCATGCCGAGGGAGACAAAGTAGATAAATTGGTTAATGATGATTATAGTGGTTTCTTTCCCGACATTCATTTGCAAGATAATTATGCTGATCGTTTAGCTGAAGTATGTAAAGAAACCGGAATTGACCTCATGGACTTCGATGGATATGGCGGTGGGTCTCCTTCCGGGCATGGTAGTTTCGGTGCAGGTCGCTTTATCGACAGATGGTACAGGAATTTAGATGAATATCGCATTACCTGTGGAGCTTCTACCTTTCATTACTATTGGCATATCTATTCATTTATGAACTGGGGAGAACCTTGGTATGATAATCTACGACAGAGTCAAGTCAATTATCGATTAGAAAACCAACGTTATTTCGAACGCAACTTAATGCCCGGCATGTTAGGTTGGTTTAAGTTAGAACAAACTTATCGCCCTGAAGATATTGAATGGATACAAGCACGTAGTGCGGCTTTCGATGCCGGATATTTATTACGAGTAGATGAAAGTATTGAACAAAACGGTTTCAAGAGCCAACTATTTGAAGCTATTCGAGAATGGCAGAAAGTCCGGAATCTGGGCTTGTTCTCTTCAAGCCAAAGAGAACGGATGAAAAATCCAGTCAATGAATTTCATCTGGAAAAGAATGATGATTCAACTTGGACTTTGTATGACGTAATGCTAAAAGGTGGAAATCAGCATAAATATCGTTCTGTACAAACGGGAGAACCTTTACAGAGTAAATACAATTTCGAAAATCCGTATGAAAAACAACCTGTCCAGTTCTATGCTACGATCAAAGCAGGTGAAGATGTCGGAGGAAGTATCTCCAACTTACAAATATTGGTAGAAGGCTGTGCCCCGATACAGATTAAGGAATCGTTAAAGGCTGGTGACAAATTATACTGCGACGGAAAACAAGTGTATGTTTGTGATAATTGTTGGAAAGCACGCACTAACTATCCTATCGCAGGAACAATTTCATGGAATAAAGGGAAGAACAATGTAACCTTGCAATGTGATTTCTCTTCATCAAAGGCTCCGATCATCGATATGGAATTTAAAGCGTTAGGAAATCCGGAGGTCATCCAATAAAATTATATTAATGAAAGTATATCAAAGTTGCAGTCAACCTAGATGCAAAAGATTATTTATATAATTGCATAAATAAAAATTGAGAAATGGTAAATATTTTCAAATACAAAAAAATATTTAAAAACTTATTAATATGTTTATATATAAGTTTGAATATAGAGGGCATAACATCACAAACTAATATTGTAAACCAATATTCCGTATGTTGGGATACTCCATCGGAAAATGCGGCTGGTTCCATGCCGATTGGTAATGGTGAAGTCGGTGCAAATGTCTGGATGGAAAAAAATGGAAATCTGTTGTTCTATTTGTCGAGAACGGATGCTTGGGCTGAAAATTCAGCTTTATATAAGTTAGGAAAACTGAGAGTATCTTTATACCCGTTTACAATTGATTCAGAAACTTCTTTTAAACAGTTTCTAAACTTAGAGAAAGGAGCGATTGAATTTGATATCCAAAAAGGAACAGAAAAAATTGAGTTGTGTTTCTTTGTAGACAGCGAGAGTCCTATTGTTTATTTACAAGGTAAATCAACTTATCCATTACAAGTAAATGTTTCATCAGAGATTTGGAGAACCCAAGTTCGTCTTGTCCCTGAAAAAGAAAGACATTTTGCTATTCAAAATACTCCATATGATTCATTAGCTATGGAGTATGCGGATAAAGTTATAGATATGGAAAATAAATTGATGGTTTGTCATAGAAATGAAAGTTCTATTTATCCGTTTACTATGCAACATCAAGGATTGCAAATAACTAGCGAAAATAAAGATCCTTTTCTTAATCGTACGATGGGGTATTGTGTTTCTGGTACAGGCTTTTCTAAGATTGCACCAACGATTCTTACGTCTGATGAGAAAATGAATAATTTCACATTGAAAATTGTAGCTTATACGGAACAAACTAATACATTAGAAAATTGGGTTGAAAAAGTTGAAACGATAGAGAAACAGGCCCCTTCTTTTGACGTTGCATTACGGCGAACTTCTTTATGGTGGAAGAAATACTGGGATAAGAGCTATATTGTAGTTCATACTCCGGATCAAATTACAGGTGATCAAATCACCCAAGCTTATATTTTACAGAATTGGATGACTGCTTGTGCTGGTCGAGGTAATTATCCAATTAAGTTTAATGGCTCTATTTTCACTGTTGACCCCAAATATACAGATTCAAGTAAAGATTATAATCCGGATTATCGTCTTTGGGGACCTGATTATTGGTGGCAAAATACACGTTTAATTTATCATCCCATGTTAAAAACCGGTGATTTTGAAATGATGAAAGTTTTGTTCCAGCATTATAAAACGATTTTACCCATGTTGAAACAGAATGCCAAGGTCTTATGGAATGTTGAAGGGGCAGTAAATCCTGAAACTGCAACTATTTTTGGAGCTACAGTGAATCACGATTATGGTTGGACTTCTCGTGACAAGAAACAAGAAGTATTAGAAAATCCTTATGTACGTTATTACTGGAGTTCTGGGTTGGAAATTTCGGGGTTGATGTGCGATTACTATCAGTATACACTAGATACTTCTTTTGCAAAAGAAATCTTAGTTCCTTTTGCGAAAGAAATATTGAATTTCTATATAAATTTTTTCCCTCGTAATGAAAAAGGTAAAATACAGATAACTCCAACCCATTCGTTAGAAACCTATTGGGAGAATGTGAAAAATGATTTGCCGAATGTAGCTGGGTTGCATTATGTTTTAAAGGGTTTATTGTCTTTACCTAAAGAAACTTATTCATTGGTAGAAAGAGAGAAATGGATTACATTGCAGCAAGCATTGCCTGATATACCACAAAAGGTTTGTAATGGTAGAAATGTATTTTCTCCAGCTGAAATTTATGGTGAAGGCAGAACCAATATTGAAAATCCGGAATTATATGTTGTGTATCCTTTTTCTTTATGTAACATAGCAACGAAAAATCTTCAGATAGGAATTGATACGTATAAAAATCGAATTATTAAAAATACGAATGGTTGGACTCAAGATGGACAACAAGCAGCTCGGTTGGGATTAACGGATGAGGCGAAAAGTAACTTATTGGCAAAATTAAAGAACAAGAATTCCAATCATCGTTTCCCTGTTATGTGGGGACCCAATTATGATTGGACGCCAGATCAGGATCATGGATCAAATCTATTGATGACTTTACAAGAGATGGTAATGCAATCGTATGGGAAAGAGGTTTATTTGTTACCAGCTTTTCCAGAAGACTGGTCTGTCTCTTTTTTATTAAATACACCTTGTGATAACAAAGTTTCAGGTTTATATCAAGCAGGAAAATGGATAGTTGAACCTACTTTTGAAAAGAAAACAGAATTGAAAATTAAAAAATGAGGGAAAAATACAATAGACTTTATTCAGAATAAGAAATAATACCATTGAAAATCAAAATTCTATATAAATTCGTAATAATACGATATTAAAGATATCTTTGAAGAATTGATAGGAATAAAAAGTTATCAAGTTATTAGGTATTTTTCTTTAATATATCACTAGCCGTGATAAACCTTTAGTAAGGTTGTATGTAAGAAAGAGGAGATGGAATATTTCTTTTTCTTTTGTAAGTCTATAATACATAAAATTTATATGCTAGTTGCGCATTTGGGATTTAACTAGGCATGTGAGTTTTTGACAAAATATTCAAAAGCCCCCATTTCGTTTATCGTTAAATCTGCTTAGGTAAATTAGTGATAAAATATCATCAATAAATTTAGAGGAATGATAATGAGAAAGAGATTTTTTTTGTTTGTAGCCAGTATTATGGTAATAAATAATTCAATAATGGCGGATACATCTTCTTGGTTACCGCAAGAAGATGTTGTAAAGAGTTCCATTCGTTTACTTGAGTGTACTTATGATAAAGCACAATTAACGCGTTGCGAGATTATAACCCCTTCCTCTGCTGATTGGGAAGTGTCTTTAGAAGGAGATGTTGATGGACGTGTTTCTCCTTATGGAATGGAATATGTGTATGAATACACTTTCAGGGCAAAGCGTACATTGGAGTCTGCCGGAGTTGCTGTTGCCCTTGATCGTTGCGATTGGAGTAGTGATAATTATGTGATGATCCCTTCTGTCGTATATAATGGAAACAGGCAACGGATCGTCAATCGTCAATATGCAACAGGTTTGGATGAGACGGATTACAGACGGCCGGATTTGGCTTTGACCTCTAACCCTATTCCTCAGTTATCTCCTGAGTTTGGGGCACCTTCCCGATTGGAAGTCCTTACCAATAATGCTGCTACTCCGGCTATTGTATGGTTGGAACGTAAGCAACAAAAGGGATATGTCTTATTGACAGATCAAGGTTTTGAACAGAACGGGACGATTTATGATCATGGTTTGATTGTGGAAGAAAATCCGGATCGTTCGGTATCTTCTATAGTGGTTAGTGCTCCCGGCGTACGAGCAAAAAGGCTGGAGTTTATTGGTTTCAGTGAAAGCCGGGATCGTGGTTTGTCTTTTCGGGAAGGAGAAGAAGTGAAAATACGTATCCGTTTGTTTGCTTTTGATGCCCCAAATGTTCCGGTAGTATTAGAACGTTTTCATCAAGTGCGTAAATTACAAACAGGAGAGAATCATCCTCGTAATTTGAAACCAGCCAGTGAAGTATTGCGTTTGATGACTTCAAATATTGATCGGCGTTATATGAAATGTGAGAATTGGGAGTTTTATCGTCCTGAGAATGCGGATTGGATTTCTTATGGCTGGGTAGGAGGGATGATGAATACGTATCCTATGTTAGCACTGGGAGATTCGGAACATTTACAAAAGGTAAAAAATACATTCGATTTTGGGTTGCGGGGACAAGGAAAGGCAGGATACTTTTATGACTTGTTGAATGCAGAAGGGAAAGCTTTTGGCGGATTTAAAGATAAACCGGAAGTTGCTTTAGTTCGGAAAAATGCGGATGTGTTATATTGGATGGTAAAACAATGTATGTTATTGAAAGCACAGAATAAAGCGGACGTAATTAACCCGGAATGGGAAAAAAGTATCATGCGTTTGGCAGATGCATTTGTGAATACATGGAAGAAATATGGAGAACTTGGTAATTATATTAATGTAGAGACCGGCGAGGTTGAAGTTTATAATACGACAAGTGGTATAATGGCTGTTGCTGGTTTGGCTTTGGCTGCGGAATATTATGGTAAACCTGAATATTTGCAGGTGGCAGAACAGATCGGGAATGCTTATTATAAAAAGTTTTCATTAGTAGGTTTTACTTCTGGAGGTTGTGAAGATATTCTTCAGAATGCAGACTCTGAAACATCTGTCGCTTTTTTGACATCATGTAATTTATTGTATGAACTGACTCGGAAACAAGAATGGTTAGACAGAGCGCGGGATGCAGCTAATCTGTGTGCGACTTGGGTTATTTCATACGATTACATTTTACCCCGTAATACGGAACTGGCTCAGGTAGATGCCCGTCTGACGGGAGCCGTTTGGGCTAGTACACAGAATAAACATAGTGCTCCAGGATTTTGTACATCTTCAGCTGATGCTTTATTCCGCATCTTCCGGGTAACGGGAGATTTTCGTTATGCAGAATTGTTACACGATGTATGGCATGGATATGTGGAAGGAATTACTCCGAATGGTTTTATTTGTGAACGTTTGGGATATTGTGATGTGGAACTTCGAGGAACTCGTTTGCATGGTGACGGAGGTAATGGCTGGACAGAATTAAACGGTTGTATGATGGCTTTGGAATTACCGGGCATTTACATTCGTCCGGAAAAGAATTTATTTTATGCCTTCGATCATGTAGATGTTAAAATGCTGAAGAGTAATCAGCAGGAAATGCTTTTATCAATTACGAATACAACACCTTTTGATGCAGAGATTTCAATTCTAAGTGAAAGTGAACAGGATGCAACTCAACCTTTATCGAGTGTAGCTTTTGTAGATTGGGAAAAAATAAAGGTAAAAGCAGGTAAAACAATAGAGTATCGGATAAAAAAGTAAGTAGATATATAAGTTAAAAAGAAAAATGAAAAGAAAGTATATTTCGTTGGCAGCTATGGCTTTGTTGTTGTCGGCTTGTGGAACAGATGGATCTCGTTCTTTCCAAACGGACTATTTCCGTATCGATATTGATGCAAAAGGTTATATTGTGGGGATGTGGAATCAAACGAAGGAAAGTCGTAATTTTAGTCCGATAGATCAACCATCACCTCTATTGGCACTTTATAATAGTCAATTGAAACAATATTATTATCCACAGAAGGCTCATTATAATGAAGGTCTGTATCGATTGGAATATGAGAATGGTTCGGTAGCAACGGTCCGTTTAGAAGAAAAAGAACGTTATTTTAAATTGACTTTAGAATCATTGGAAAATCGGGATGGAATAGACGGTATTCAATGGGGAAATTATTATACGAATATAACCAATATATTGGGCGAAATGATAGGTGTTGCTAGAGACACAACAGAAGCTGTAAATTATGCCATTGGGGTATTGGCTTTAAATGATAATACAATTGGTGGTGAGTCTCGATTTACATCGGAAACTGGAGCAGGGGGATATATAGCTCATTCTCCTGATCCTGTAAAATATCCATTACCTGTAACCTTGCATGAGGGACAACAATTTACATTAGGAGGAAATGGAATTAGTGATGTGGCTTTCTATAATCGAAAGGAAGCTTATTTTAGAATGTTGTATGGTAGTACAGCAGGGGTTGATCATAATGGTCGTATAAATATTCGATATCATTCTAGAGACAGAAGAAAAGCTAATTTGATTTATTCTCCAGAAGGTGCTCCAATATTGCAAAATAATGAGCCAAATCATTTAATGCGACAAGCTGTTCCTGGTGTAGACTATATTGGATCATCGATAGCTTTTTGGGGAAGTCCGGATAGTATAGCATTAATGGATGTAATTCAGAACGTTGTATTGGAGGAAGGTTTGCCCTATCCCACCTTTCAAGGAAAATGGGTTAAAGATCCAACGGCCTTTATGCCTGATTTATTGACCTATGGAAGGTTGTATGATAGTATTCCTTCTTATGCAAAACAGATGGGGTTAAAAGTTATATCTGCTTATGATCAAGGTTTTTTAAATCCTGATCGAGGAAATGAGGGGTATGTAGATGGAAAAGAAGAAAAGAGGAAACCTTTTCATTTTACAAGTGGAGATTTATCACATCGGCAGTTTGCCGATTTATTGGCTAAAGATGGATTGATTTTTGGACGGACAACTATTACAAATTCGATGGCTCCCGGAACTTTAGATTGCAGTCCGATACCTTCGGATAGTGCTTGTATTCAACATCGTCGTCTTTTAACTATGGATGTATCGGAAACTGATACCCTAATATATATAGATGATCCTACTTATCTAAATGAAATTGCTTGTTGGGAAGGGCACTGTAAAGAACTGAATATGGTAAAAATTGGGAAAGAATTGATTCATTATTTAGGGGTTTCAGATACGCTTCCTTATCGTTTGTTGAATGTCACACGCGGATATTGGAATACGATTCCTACAGAACATCATAAAGGTGATCATGTAGATAAGTTACAAGTAACGGTTGGATGGGCTTATCAAGGCTTAGTCCCTAATTTAGAGTTACAAGATGAATTAGGAAAATTGTATGCGGATATGGCTGCCAATAGTGGAATAGGGTATTATGATTTAGATGGACAAGAATTTTTATTCCATAATGGATTTGGAGCTTATTCTGTAAAACGTTTTTTTCGAAATATGTTTGCTAGAACAAAAGAATTAGGTATTCCCGATATTCGTTTTACTGGTGCTACTTTGTCTGAGGGTTCATGGCACTATCAAAGTATTTGGAATGTTGGAGGTGGATTAAATATGTATGATGCGAACAAACGTGTTTGGGGAAGTACAAGTCAAGGGAAAGATTTGCGAGATGTTACATTTGCCAATTTCTTTCCTTCTTCTTTTGGGGGTAATTTCCCGATTACAGCAACTTCTACTGTTGAACAGTATGAACATATTGAAGCAACTGCTGTAGGTTATGGTGCTACTTATAGTTTGCAAGTCGGCCAAAAGGATGTAGAAAGTTGTCCGCAGAAATATGAGATATTCCGCGTGATTCGAACCTGGGAAGAAGCACGTAGAGCCGATGCTTTTCCTACCTATATTAAGAAAATGCTACAAGATCCGTCGTTAAGTTGGCGACTGGAAAAGAAAGAAGGAAAAGAGGGCTGGACGCTGTACCAAATGGTAAATGGCCAGAAAGGAAAGTCTTTTGATTTGTATCCGAAGCAGAGTGCTCATTAATATCCTAGGTGAAAGTGAATTTATTAAATTAGAAAGGACATAGTGATGCTGTATATATGTTTGCAACATTGATCGGTTATCACTATGTCCATAAAATGCAAATTGATAAGGAATTTTTTACTGGAAATAGTATTTATTTATATTGATTTGCGGTGTCTTTGTACAAAAGACAATAAGGTCGTCATAAGTCCTTATCTTAATAGCCAAACATTGAAGAAGTTGAAAGTCGTTTATAATGCGGATATAGGAAAAACATATTGCAAAAATATGTATGTCTCCAATTACATGGGAAGTGGCTGTTGAGGATTATGAATAGAACATGTTGAAGTAACGACGATTAAAAAATATATATCATGAAAAAGACAATGTTTTCTATGTGCTTGCTGTTGTCAGTAAGTAGTTTATTTGCGAGAGAATATCATGTTTCCCCTAGTGGAAATGATGCGGCAAACGGTAGTGTTGAAACACCTCTTCGAACGATAAATCGGGCTGCACAATTAGCTTTGCCGGGTGATACGGTGACAGTACATCAAGGTACGTATCGGGAATGGATTGATCCGTTAAATGGAGGTGAAAGTAACACCAAGCGTATTTTATACCGTGCAGCGGAAGATGAAAAGGTGGAGATAAAAGGCTCTGAACTGGTGACTGGTTGGAAACGGGAAAAGAAAAACAAACAGGTATGGAAAGTGGTATTGCCGAATCGTTTCTTTGGAAATTATAATCCATTTAATGATCGACTGTATGGCGATTGGCTTTGGTCGGATAAAGTGCATCATACGGCAGATGTTTATTTGAATGATGTTTCCTTGTATGAAACCTTCTCGTTGGATAAAGTATATCAGCCGGATACGCTTCGTACCATTCGTGATCCGAAAGGATGTACGAATGTCTGGTTTGCTGAGGTAGATGCGGAAAATACAACTATCTATGCCAATTTTGGTTCTGTTGATCCGAATAAGGAAGTTACGGAAGTATCTGTACGCCCCACCTGTTTTTATCCGACGCGTGAAGGACTGAATTATATAACAATTCGTGGATTTAATTTTAGTCAGGCGGCAACCCAGTGGGCAGCTCCTACTGCGGAACAAATAGGCATGATTGCGACCCATTGGTGCAAAGGCTGGATTATTGAGGATAATGTCATCAAAAATTCGCGTGCTAACGGGATTACATTAGGTAAAGAACGCAGTAGTGGGCATAATTTGGAATGTAATGATAAACGTCTGGATGGTACGTTACATTATATAGAAGTTATATTTAATGTTCTACGGAAGGGATGGGATAAGGATAATGTTGGTTCTCATATCGTTCGTAATAATGTAATTTCAGATTGTGAACAGACTGGTATTTGTGGCAGTATGGGAGCCGCCTTTAGTGAGATCTATGGAAATCATATCTACAATATTTTGGTGAAACAACAATTTGGAGGAGCGGAAATGGCAGGTATCAAGTTGCATGGAGCGATTGATACCTATATCCATCATAATCGGATTCATAAGTCTGGAAATTTTGGCGTTTGGTTAGATTGGATGGCTCAGGGGGCAAGGGTATCTTCGAATTTGATTTATGATAATTTGGGGCAGGATTTGTTTATCGAAGTAAGTCATGGACCGTATGTGGTGGACAATAATATTTTCTTGTCACCTCATTCTTTACAAGAGAATACCGACGGTGGAACTTACCTGCATAATATCTTCTCCGGTAATATGGATCCGTTGGATGATATGCGTTATACGCCCTACCATTTGAATCACTCTACCCAGATTAAAGGTTTCCGTACTATTACGCAAGGAGACCATCGTTTCTACAATAATATCTTTATTGGGGGGAAAGATCAGAAGGTGAATTATGGATTGATTGACTTTGATAAGTCGAAGTGGCCTATTTATGCCGAAGGTAATATCTTCTGTAATGGAGCCAAACCTATGACGGATAAAGAACAAGGTTGGATAGAAAGTTCTGTAAACCCGAACTTACGCTTGGAAGAAACAGATGGAGAAGTGTACTTGATAAGTGATGTCAATTTGAACGACTTGGCCAATTTCAAGGGAGAGAAGATTGATTCAGAGCGATTAGGGGTAACAAAACTAAGCGGTTTGCCGTTTGAGAATCCGGATGGAACCTCTTTTACATTAGATAAGGACTATTTCGGGGCATCCCGTTCTTCTACAACAGTAGTAGGTCCGTTTGAATCACTTTCATCTACAACTCGTATAAAAGTATGGCCTCAAAAAATGAAATAGGTATTTTGAAAGATTAAATCGTATTGATAGAGTTTGTAAGTTTCTTAATATTTGAAATATAAAAACTTATAGTAAAGAATATGAAAATAGTTAATCAACTCCTTTTCAGTAGCTGGATAGTATGTGCAATGTGTGCTTGTACAAATGAAGATAAATTATTGTCAGGGGTGGATCTGGCTGCCCAACAAGTGATCCGATTTGATGCTCCTCCTAAAAATATTCCGTCGCGAGTTGCTGTTGATGCACCGTTGTTGGGGAATGGCTCGGTGGCTGTATCAATTGCCGGGAAACCAGAAGAACAGACTTTCTATTTGGCCCGTAATGATTTCTGGCGTTTAAAGTCTGCTTTAGATGAAGCTTTCCCGGCAGTACTGGGTAAGATTCAGATTCAAATACCAGAACTAAAAGGAGCTGATTACTGTGTAGAACAGCATTTGGACAATGCCATGCTGAACGCTCGTTTCCAAAAAGATGATTATGCCGTATATTACCGGACCTATGTTGCTGCCACGAATGATTTATGGGTATTAGAACTGGGTGTTGAGGGTAATAAATCGGTACAAGGAACAGCTCGTCTGTTACTTCCTGGAGAACAGGAACGTTTTGTAGAGTTACCTTTGGAACGTAGCTTTCCCGAGAAACGAGATTCGGCCATGCTGGATAATGGTATTCAATATATATCAAGGGCTTTTCAAGATGCTGTCGATATACCTACACAAGCGACAGCTGCTTTACGGATTGAAAATACCTCAGATTCAACGTTCGTTTTGAAGCCGGGAACTCCGATACATCTTGTTTGTGCTTTGTCAAGTAATTTTAAGAGTGACAATTGTGAGAAGAAAGTCATAGATGATGTGTCTTCCTGTTCCAAAGAGAAGTTGGAATTTTGGGAGAAAGCACACGAGGAGTGGTGGGCAAATTATTGGGAAAAATCGTATGTAGATATACCGGATAGTTTGATTGAAAGGCAATATTATTTGTCGTTATATGGTTTGGGGGCATGTAGCAGAGATGAAAAGTTCCCTCCATCCATTTTCGGTTCATGGATTACGAAAGAACGTCCGAATTGGAACGGTGATTATCACTTGAATTATAACCATAGTGCCCCTTATTATGGACTTTATTCATCCAATCGAATAGAACAAGCTGATCCATATTATTCTCCTTTACTGGATTTTATGTCTAGAGGGAATTATTACTCTGAAAAGATAACCAATATACCTGAAGGTCTTTTGCTGCCGGTAGGAATCGGTCCGTTGGGAATTGAACCCACACGACGATCTCCTTTTATGGATCAATATTACCAAGGATGGATTACTGGGAAGAATGTTGAAGACGAAGGAATGTTTTGGGGACAAAAAAGTAACTCTGCTTACACGGTAGTCAATTTATCCATGCAATTTTATCGTACATGGGATGAAGATTTTACCCGCAAGGTGTATCCGTATGTAAAAGGAGTGGCTCATTTTTGGGAACACTATTTAGTGAAAGAAGGAGAACGGTATGTGATCTACAACGATGCAGTCCATGAAGGGACAGTAGGTACAAAGAATGGTGTAGCATCGTTAGGCTTGGTTCGGAATGCGATGCAGACGGCTATTGATATGAGTACATTGCTGGGTGTAGATGCCGATCGTCGAGCAACATGGAAGGACGTGATGGATCATTTGTCAGATTATCCGACGCAAACAAGAAATGGAAAAGTCGTATTTCGCTATAGTGAGAAAGGACCAGATTGGTGGGGTGATAATACGGTTGGCATCCAGCATATCTATCCAGCGGGACAAATCGGACTCGGTAGTGATCCTGAATTGTTGGAAATTGCCCGGAATACGATGTTGGAAATGGGACGTTGGCAGGATTTTAACGGAACAAATAGTTTCTTCCCTGCGGCCGTACGTGTCGGACTAGATCCAGACACCATCCTTCATCATCTGAATGTATATGCTAAACATACTTATCCGAACGGATTTCAACGGGGTAATCCACATGGTATAGAGAATCTGAGTACGGTTCCAAATACGATTAATGAGATGCTTTGTATGGGACATCAAGGAATCGTTCGGCTTTTTCCTGTATGGCCAAAAGGACAAGATGCTTCGTTCTATCATATACGTGTAGAAGGTGCGTTTCTGGTGTCTGCCAGTCAAAAGGCAGGAGAAATTTCTTATCTGAAGATACTGAGTGAAAAAGGGCGTGACTTAACGTTATATAATCCATGGAAAGGACAAAAAGTACAAGTCTCAGTGGATGGTTCTGATTTATGTATCTTAGAAGGTGATATATTATCATTGAAAACAGAATTAAATAAAGAATATAACTTTCTGCCGGTAAAATAAATACATCTTAGCAAACCTGGAAAAAATATACTTATGAGACGGATTATTATTGTATGTTCGATGGTGTTGGCGGTTATTGGTGCGGCCTATGGTCAGGCAGCCAATGCCTCTGTAGAAAAAGTGTATGTTGTATTTAAAACGCACCTGGATGTAGGGTTTACGGATTTGAGTTCTGTCGTAACCAAACGGTATGTGTCGGAATTCATACCCAAAGCATTGGATTTATCTGAGAAGTTGCAAGCAGAGAATGCTCCCGAGAAGTATGTTTGGACAACGGGTGCGTGGATCATCTGGAAGTATATGCAGACGGCTCCGGCGCATGATGTAGCGCGTTTGGATGCTGCTATCCGGCGCGGTGACATTGTCTGGAATGCGGTGCCGTATACGTTTGAGTCGGAGGTAATGAATCGGGATCTGTTGGAAACGAGTCTGCTGTTATCGCAAAGGTTGGATCAGCAATATGGAAAGCATACGGTTGCGGCGAAGATGACCGATGTTCCCGGACATACCCGGAGTATCGTTTCCGTAATGAGCAAAGCCGGAATCCGGATGTTGCATATCGGGGTCAACGGAGCTTCTCCGGTACCGGAAGTGCCTCCGTTTTGCCGATGGAGAGATACGGACGGCAGCGAACTGATATTGGTTTATCAGCAGAATTATGGAACGGAAGATTTGCTTCCCGGTGGTAAGGTGGCCATCTCGATCAATTTTACAGGAGATAATCACGGACCTCATACGTATGATCAGGTGAAAAAGATGTATGCGGATATTCGCGGACGTTATCCGAATGCGAAGATCATACCGGCTTCTTTCAACGAGATTGCGGAAGAGCTGGTTGCGATCAAGGATCAGTTGCCGGTGGTTACTGCTGAGATTGGTGATACCTGGATTTATGGATGTGCAAGTGCTCCTGTCCGGATGGCAAAGTACAGGGCTTTGGAAGAACTGTATAGCCGCTGGCTCCGCGAGGGAAAGCTGGACAAGCATAGCGATGAGGCGCTTAATTTTGTCCTGGAATTGGATTTGATAGCGGAACATACGCAGGGAATGGATGTGAAGACGCATTTGCAGAACTGGGATAAATATGATATGGATGCGTTTCTGCCGGCCCGTTCAAGTGCGGCTTTTGCGAAAGTAGAAGCATCGTGGAAAGAGCTGGATGATTATCTGGAGTCGGCCATTGCCTATCTGCCGGAAGGATTGCAAAAAGAAGCCCATGCCGCATTGCAGGAGATCGATCATCCGAAGAGTCCGGCTTTCTCGTCAGAAGCAGAAACGGTGTTGCCTCATACCTGGCAAGTGGATTTGTTCGGTGGGTTATTGCAATTGAAAGGTTTGTCTTACGAAATGCTGGATAGCAAAGACTATGATCGGTTCTTGGATAAGTATCTGCGTGCCCGTTATGACTGGGCGTTGGCTGATTTAGGGAAACCCGGACTGGATAAGTCAAAAGCCGTCAGCGTTCATTTGTCTGCACAGGAAGTACGGAAGGAAATCCGGAAAGACCGGAAAGGCGTCCGGACAATCAGCGAACTGGTATTTCCTCAGCAGGCGTCGGTAGATAAACGGGTATATCCGGAAAGCATGTATGTAGATGTCTTCGAGTATAAGCAGGAGAAAAAGGTCGATGTGACGCTGACTGTATTGAATAAGCCTGCGGTCAGGTTGCCCGAGGCCTATTGGTTTTCTATCGGCGCAAACGATATTCTGTCGGTTGTAGCCGAGAAAATCGGAGAACGGGTGGATCTGTTGGATGTCGTAGAGAAAGGAAACCGTCAGCAGCATGGAATAGATCATTATGTGGATCTGATAACATCTGCCGGAACCTTCCGGATATGGAGCAAAACGGCCTTTCTGGTTAATGTCGGAGAAGCCAAAGGCCTGAATTATTCATTGGATTATCCGGATAAACAAGGAGGAATTCACTTTAACTTAAGTAATAATTATTGGGGAACCAATTATAGCATGTGGAATGAAGGATCTTTGAGCTTTCATTTTACAATTGAGCAGTTGAAATAAAAGGGAATATCATGAAAACGATTAGGAAGAGTTATCTGTATGGCGTAATCGGTGGACTATGTATGTTGCCTGTATTCATGGCGTGTAACGGGAAGGCAACAGATGCCCAATCTGAAAAGCAGGAAGGTATTTGGACAGAAGCCCACCCTATGAATCCCATTGTGCCGGAAGGTGTCTATATTGCTGATCCGGAGGTAAGGCAAATGCCTGATGGACGGATTTATCTTTATGGTTCGCGTGATGAACCGGGTAATGCGTGGTGCTCTCGTTCGTATAATGTGTTGTCGACATCTGATCTGGTACATTGGGATGTGGAACAGACTTCGTTTGCAACGCAAGGTTTGGGAAAACAAACGGATTATACGGAAGAGATTCTATATGCTCCGGATTGTATTTATCGGGATGGTCTTTATTACCTGTATTACTGTTTGGCTGATGGAGGAGAAGGTGTGGCTGTTTCCGCTTCTCCTTATGGTCCGTTTAAGGATGGGGCAGCAATCAAGGGAATTACGGGAATTGATCCTTCCATCTTTATTGATGACGACGGACAAGCGTATTTGTTTTGGGGACAGGCTTATGCCAAAGGAGCCAAGCTCAGTAAAGATATGCGTTCAATCGAAGGCGGCATACGGGATAGTTTGTTGACTTATGAGGAACATGCTTTTAACGAGGCCAGTTCGGTGCGTAAACGGAATGGTATTTATTATTATGTTTATGGCGGGCACCAGCGTCATGGTGAGTCCAATTGTGCCACGTTGAATTATGCTACGGCCACTTCGCCTTTGGGACCGTACACTTTCCGGGGTGTGATTATCGACAACTGGGGCAGTGGAAGAAACCTGGTGAATAACCATGGATGTATTGTTGAGATAAACGGGCAATGGTATGTTGCTTATCACCGTCCGACTCATGCCAGTTCTACTATGAGGAAAGCCTGCTTGGAACCGATCACATTTAATGAAGATGGAACAATCCAGGAGGTTGAAATGACAACACAAGGCATAGGCGGACCCATTTCTCCGTTGTACAGGATGGAAGCCTTCAGGGCTTGCCTCTTGTCTGGAAATGTCTATCCAACAGTTCGTCGGCTATTGCATGATATACCGGTGGAATATTTAACCGGAATACAGGATGGTGATTATGCTTATTGGAAGTATTATGATTTTGATCAGGCGTCAGTCAATCGTTTCATCTGTAAAACCTGGGATAAAAACCTGGACGCAACGATCGAGGTCCGCTTGGATACGCCGGACGGCGAGTTGCTTGGTGTTTGTGATGTGAAACCGATGGATGGTGAAACGGCTTATGCAATTCATGAGACGAAGGTCCAGCCGGTGAAAGGAATACATGCTTTGGTCCTTGTCTTTAGAGCGAAGAATGCAGCCGATAAAGGGAAAGATTTGCTGAATCTGGAATGGTTTTCGTTTACTTCGGCCAATCAGTAAGAAATACTGCCTGAAATCTGGATAGGGATAAACAGGAATTTATCTTGTTCTAAACGGGAATTTAGTACGGAGTTATAGACTTCTTATCCTTCCTCCGACCGAAGGAAGTGTTTCCTCCGATCAGAGGAGGACTTTCCTCCGTTCGAAGGACACCTTTCCTCCGGTCGGGGGAAAGATAGGCTTTCGTAAGAGAATGAATAAGTTCCCTTGAGAAACAGGATAATAGGTCGGTTATGAAGAGGAGAATATGTAAGATAAAAAGAAATATCAAGTCAATAAGATAAAATAAAAACAATATGAAGAGAATTATACTATGGGCATCTTTGGGTATTTGGGCGATTTCATCTCATTCTTTTGCCCAGATACGTCCGACATCGGTTACTTGTGAGGTAGAACCTTTGTATGGGTATCGGACTGACGGTCAGCCGGGACGTGTGGTTTCGGTATATCTGAAAGGAACGGATTTGAAAGGAGAACTGCGGATCGATGTCGCCTCGAAAGGTGGTAAGGAAAAGAACCGGTATCAGCTTGATGCTACCGATTCGACGAAAGTGGAAGTCTTGTTGCCGGCAGGAGTACCGACACAGGAAAGTTCGTCGGTCACATTAACTATTCATGGCGATAATCAGAAATATAAAAAGCAGTTGACGGTCCCGCCAATGCGGCATTGGACGATTTATTTGTATAACCATGCCCATGTAGATATCGGTTATACGAATACCCATCGGAACGTAGAAGCCTTGCATAAGAACAATGTGCTGGAAGGAATGAAGCTGGGTAATGAAACGAAAGGCCATGTCGATGGTGCCCGTTTTGTGTGGAATCCGGAAGTCTCCTGGCCGGTTGAGCGGCTGTGGCATGACCAGCCCGAGGTGCGGGATGAATTGGTTTCTGCTTTGAAAGATGGCAGGATTGCTTTGGATGCCAGTTATCTGAACTTGAATACCAGCATTTGTCTGGACGAGGAGTTGTTTCATGTGTTTAAGTTTTCCCGGGAAATGCAACGGCTGAGTGGGCAACCAATGGATGTCTTTCAGCAGTTTGATATTCCGGGTATTACCTGGGGTTTGATTCCGGTTATGGCTCAAGAAGGAGTTAAGTACATCATTTCATGGCCGAACTCAGACCGTGCCGGAAATGCTCACTTGGATTTGGATGGGAAACCTTTCTGGTGGGTCGGACCGGACGGCGAGTCGAAGGTCTTATTCCTGCAACCGGGACAATATGCGAATAGTGGCAGTATGACCAAGGGTGGTGAGACCGGACGGCCTTGGTTCGGACAACGGGATCAGAGAAAGGTACCGTTGCGTATTCAGACAGGAAAGGCAAATGTCGATTTTACGGATAAACTGATTGCGTTGGAGAAAGACAATTATCCGTATGATTTTACGGTCTTGTCCTGGTCATTATGGGATAATAATCCGTTGGATGCGGATGTTCCTTATGCTGTGCAGGCTTGGAATACCAAATATGCCTATCCGAAGATTCGGATTTGTGGCGGACATGAAATCATGTCGATGATCGAAGAAAAATATGGAAAGGATTTACCTGTTGTCAAAGGTGATTATACGGAGTATTGGACGGATGGCTTGGGCACAGCTGCCCGGTTGACGGCGATGAACCGGAATGCCAAGGAACGGGTTTCGCAGGCAGAAACGTTGTGGAGCATGCTGGCTGATGGAAATGCGGCTCCACGGGAAGAGTTTGATGAGGCGTGGAAATATATTCTGTTAGGCTCGGAGCACACCTGGTGTTTTGAGAATCCGGCAGAACCTTTCTTCCAGGATGCGATATGGAAAGTAAAACAGTCTTATTTCCATGAAGCGGAAGATCGTTCGATTCAGGTATTGGATGAAGCCCTGGCTCCGGCTACCGATAAGTCAAATGGTGGTTTGGGACCGAAAGAAGGTCCTTCAAATGGAGGAATAGCCGTCTTTAATACACATACATGGAAACAGGGAGGAGTTGTTACGTTGAGTCCGGCGGAAAGCATGAAAGGTGATCAAGTGGTGGACGATCAGGGAAATACGGTTCCTTCACAACGCTTGTCAACAGGAGAGTTACTCTTCCTGGCCGACGAAGTTCCGGCATTAGGTTCTGCCCATTACCGCGTCGTTGAGGGAACAAGTCCGGCGCAAGGAACCTGCAAGATTCAGGGAACTACGTTGGAAAACGAGTTTCTGCAAGTCAAGATTGATGAAAAGACGGGAAACATCGTCTCTTTGCAGCGAAAAGGAGATACCTATAATTATATTGATCCGTCTGTAGATGGAGGAGCGAACTCCTTCGCCTGGCTTCCTGCCAATAAGGATTTGCTACAGGCTGATACCGTACAGGCTATTTCGGTCGTTGAGAACGGACCATTGGTTGTCGAGTTGAGAATCGATTCGAAGGCAAAAGGTTGCCGTAGTGTGTCGAGATCGGTACGTCTGGTAGCCGGGTTACCTTGGGTAGAAATTTCGAATGTGGTGGATAAATTGCCTTGGTTGGAGAAAGATGGTATTCATTTTGGCTTTGGTTTTCATGTTCCTCAGTCAACTACTCGGGTGGATATTCCTTGGGGTGTGATGGAAGTGGAAAAAGATCAGTGGAAACAAGGAAACCGGAATTGGCTGACGCTTCAGCGATGGTTGGATGTGTCGAATGAGACTCATGGCGTGACCTGGTGTTCGTTGGATGCTCCTTTATTCGAATATGGAAATCGCTTGGCCAATATTGCTTTGGGATGGGGTGGAAAAGGTCCTTGGGCGAAGACATTGCCGCCCAGTTCGACGATCTATTCTTGGGTGATGAACAATCATTGGCACACTAATTTCCCGACAACGCAGGAAGGTCCGGTTACTTTCCGTTATCGTTTGTATCCGCATTTGAACTTTGATATCGTTGAATCCAATCGTTTTGGCTTGGAACAGTCCCAGCCGCTTGTTCACGTAACGGCAGACAAGGACCCGAAGCTGACTCCACTCTTGTCGGTCGATAATGAACAGGTATATGCGACTATTCTTAAATCAACCGGTCAGGATCAGGAACTGATCGTTCGCTTACGTTCTTTATCCGATAAGGAAGAATCGGTTTCATTATCTTATCCGGGCAAACAACCTTCGCGGGTTAGTCTGTGCCGGTTAGAAGAAATTCCAGGTGAAGAAATACGGGGAGCTTTCTCCATGAAGCCGTATGGACAAGTTACGTTGAAGATTGAATTTAAAGAATAGGGATGACGCATGAGAAAGTATGATTTACTAATCGGATTGGCATTGCTTCTGGCAACACCTTTGTGTGCGCAAGGATGGCAGCCCAAGCAACCGACGGTTAATCCGCCTTGTCGTTTGCTGGAATGTACATACGATAAAGCTCAATTGGAACATTGTGAAGACGCGAGTACAGACTGGCAGGTTGATAAGCAGATGACCCAACAGCATGGACATACGCTCTATACATTTACTTTTACGGCAAAGCGGGATCTGCAGTCGGCTGGAGTCGCTGTGTCTTTCGACGAAAACGGTTGGAGTAGTGATAACTATGTGATGATTCCGGCTTCGGTGTATAATGGAAACCGGCAACGGATAGTGAACCGGGAATATGCCACCGGCTTGGATAAGACAGATTATTTCCGGAAAGACTTGGCTTTGACTTCTAATCCGATACCTCAGTTGTCACCGGAGTTTGGTGCTGTATCTCGTCTGGAAGTGCTGGTAAATAATACGACGACTCCGGCAATGGTTTATCTGAATCGAGCGAAACAGAAAGGTACGATTCTGCTGACAGATCAAGGAATCGAATGGAACGGACAGATCCTGGATCATGGACTGATTGTAGAGGAAAGTCGGGATCGTTCTATGGCTTCGTTTATTATCAGTGCACCGGGTGTCCGGGAAAAGAAACCAGAATTTATCGGGTTTAGTCCGAGTCCGGATCGCGGTATCAACGTAAAGAAAGGCGACCAAATTACGATACGGGTGACCCGAATTGACTTTTATTGCGAAGAAGTTCCGGACCTGTTGGCCCGATTCATGGAATGCCGTAAGTCGCATACCGGCGATGTAAAGCCTCGCCATTTAATGCCTATGAGTGAAGTCTTTGACAGGATGGTGAAGAACATTGATGAACGATACTATCAGGGAAGTCAATGGGAATATTATTGTCCGGAGAATGCCGACTGGATGTCGTATGGCTGGATTGGTGGACTGATGAATACCTATCCGATGCTGGCATTGGGTGATGCGGAGCACGAACGACGGGTTCAGCAGACCTTCGATTTTGCCTTGCCACGAGCCAAAGGGAAGAGCGGTTATTATTATGATGTATTGGGCGCAGACGGGAAGGTGCTGTATCGGGATGCTGCTGTCGTTCAGCAAGGAATCGGACTGACCCGCAGGAATGCGGATGTCTTGTATTGGATGGTGAAGCAGTTTATGTTGTTGGAAGCTCAAGGGAAAAAAGATCTGATCCGTCCGGAATGGAAAGAACAAATCCGCCTACTGGCTGAGGCTTTCGTACAGACCTGGAGAAAACATCATACTTGGGGAAATTATCTGGATATAGAGTCGGGAGATATTGCCGTATATAATACAACGGGCGGAGCGATGGCAGTTGCCGGTTTGACCTTGGCTTCCCGATATTTTGATTGTCCGGCGTATCTGCAGATAGCCCGGGAAGCAGCGACCGACTATTATACAACGTTTGCATTGGTAGGATTTACTTCGGGCGGCTGTGGAGACATCCTTCAGAATGCCGATTCGGAAACGGCTATTGCCTTGACGACTTCATTGATCACGTTGTATGAAGTGACCGGAGAAGCCTGCTATCTGAAGCAAGCGAAGGATTTGGCCAATCTATGTGCTACCTGGACAGTCTCTTTCCCGTATCGTTTACCCGAAGACACTCCGCTGGCACAGTTGGGGGCTAATCTGACGGGAGCCGTTTGGGCCAGTACGCAGAATAAGCATGGAGCACCGGGCTTCTGTACGCAGTCGGGTGATGCTTTGTTTAAGATCTATCGGGCAACCGGTGACACACTGTATGCCGATTTACTGCGAGATGTTATTCATGCCCATGCAGAAGGTATTCAGCCGAATGGAAAGATTACAGAACGACTGACATATTGCGATGCCGATAGTCGTGGTGGCCGTGGAGATGGCGGCAAGACGGGCTGGAATGAAACCAATGGAGCCTTGATGGCTTTGGAAATTCCGGGTATTTACGTACGGACAGATTTACCGGAAGTGTATGTGTTTGATCATGTGAATGCTGAGATCGTGAAACAGGAAGGACAATTTATCCGTCTGAAGATCTCAAATCCGACGAATTATGATGCGACGGTCACTATCTTGGCCGAGAATCAGGAGATGGCTCGGAAGCCGTTGGGCGATAATGCCTTCCTGCACTGGACTGAAAAAGTGAAAGTGAAGGCAGGGAAAAGTTTGCTATATACCATTAGAAAGTAAATTATTAAGGGAGATAAGAATATGTATAAAATGGGAATGATTGGTCTCTTGCTGGCTTCGTTGTGGGCTTGTGACAGGGAACAGCCAATCGAAACAAGAATCAAGGAAAATCCTTCTACCTTTTGTAATCCGCTGAATCTGGATTACCGCTTTATGAAGATTGACGGAGGAGATGGCATTCGGGAAGCTGCGGATCCGGCAGTGGTTCGTTATAAGGACAAGTACTTGTTGTTTGCGTCAAAGTCGTCCGGTTACTGGTATTCTTCGGACTTTCATTCATGGACGCATGTGGTGATACCGGATTCAGTATTGCCGATAGAAGATTATGCTCCGGCTATTATGGTACATGACGATTATGTTTATTATGTCGGTTCTACCCCTGGTAAAGGAATGCTTTATCGTTCCAATCAGCCGGAATTGGGAAAATGGGAAAAGGTCAAGGAAATATGGTCTTATTGGGATCCGGCCTTCTATATAGAAGGAGATAAGTTATATATGTATTATGGTTGTTCTCCGGTAGATCCGATTTATGTGGCTGTTCTGGACTTGAAAACTTTGGAAGAAATAGAAAAGCCTAGACCTTGCCTGAACAGCGATATGCTACGACATGGCTGGGAACGTCCGGGTGAATACAATGAACTGACTCGAAGACCGTATATTGAAGGAGCCTGGATGACACAGCAAGGTGGCAAATATTATCTACAATATGCTGCGCCCGGAACGGAATGGAAGACTTATGCGGATGGAACGTATGTGTCGGACTCGCCGGTTGGTCCATTTGTCTATGCACCGAACAATCCGGTTTCTTATAAACCCGGAGGCTTTATCGGTGGCGCCGGTCATGGATGCCTCTTCCAGGTTGGTCCCAATTACTGGAAAGCTGCCACCAATTCTATCTCTGTCCGTCACATGTTTGAACGTCGTTTGTCTTTTTATCCTACTTACTTTGATGCGGACGGTTATTTATATTCCGAAACTGCCTTTGGCGATTATCCGATGTTTTTACCGGCGGAAGAAAAAGGAACAGCCGTGCGTCCTGAATGGATGCTGTTATCGTTCCATAAGCCGGTTACAGCTTCTTCCGTGAAAGAAGATTTCGGTGTGGAGAATATGGTGGATGAAGATGCCCGAACGGCCTGGGTAGCAAATTCCAATCAGGAAGAATGGGTACAAATTGATCTGTTGAATCCGTGTCAGGTCTGTGCCATACAGGTGAATTATGATGAATATGGAGCCAATCAGAAAGGAATAGTGCCCGGTATTTATCAGAGTTATGTACTCAGTGCTTCCAAGAATGGTAAAGATTGGTATGTAATTGCCGATAAGAGCCAGAAGAAAACGGATACACCTCATGACTACATCGAATTTGAGCTGCCATTCGAAGCTCGCTATATCAGATGGGAAAATAAGGCTTATACAGTTTCTTCAAATGTTTCGTTACGTGAAATACGTGTTTTCGGAAAAGGACACGGAGCTAAGCCGGAAGCAGTACAGAAACTGGAAGCATCCTGGAATCCATCCGACTCTTGTAGGTGCCGTCTTTCTTGGACTCCGGTAAATAAGGCTGATGGATATATGGTTCGTTATGGGATATCTCCTGATAGACTCTATACAAGTTTCCAGGTTGTAGGAGATTCCTCTCATTTGGACCTGAATGGATTGAATGCAGGACAAACGTATTACTTCTCGATTGCCGCTTATAATGAGAACGGTGTCGGACCCAATTTAAATCTGAAGTAAAATAACAAGAATAGAAAGAAGATGAATAAACACTATATAGGATGCATGTTGGGCGTTCTCCTTTTAGGAGCCTGTTCGCCTTCCAGGAACTGGCAGTTTGAAACCGATTATTTACGTGTAGAACTGAATGATAAAGGATATATCACAAGTATGCAGAATCGGACAGTCAGTCCACAACGGGAGTTTAGTCCGGTAGATAAGCCTTCTCCTTTGTTGTCTATTTATAATGAAGAGACAAAACAGTATGTTTTACCGGAATCAGCCTCTTTCGATGCTTCTAATAAAACAGTGACATTGACGTATCCGAATCAGGTAAAGGCCGAAGTTCGTCTGGAAGAAAAAGGAAAGTATCTGCGGATGGAATTATTGTCGTTGTCGCCTCGGGAACAAGTGGATGCGATTCAGTGGGGAACATATCATACCAATATTACCAATCTGTTTGGTGAGATTATCGGTGTGGCACGAGATACCAGTGATGCGGTCAATTACAGTATTGGTCTGTTGGCTTTGGATGATAATACCTTAGGTGGAACAGCTGATCTGGAAGGAGATGCCGCTCCGTTTCAATATGTGATTCATACACCGGATAAGGAACGCTATCCATTACCGGATAGTCTGCATGAAGGACAGGTTTTCTCTTTGGGTGGAAATGGAATCAGTGATGTAGCGTTTTATGCCCATAAAGAACCGTATTACAGAATCTTGTACGGAAATGCAGCTGTGGTGGACGAGAAAGGACAGATTTCGTTGAACTATTTCTCTCGCGACAGGAGTAAACCTCGTCAGGTACTTTATTCCTTGATTCCACACATGCCGGCCAATATACCGAATCATATAGATGTGGAACCGTTACCGGGAGTAGATTACATCGGTTCTTCCATTGCGTTATGGGGAAGTCCGGATAGTACAGCCCTGATGGATGTGATTCAGGATATTGTCTTGAAAGAAGGATTGCCTTATCCAACGTGGAGAGGTAAATGGGTGAAAGATCCGACTGCCTATAAACCAGATATATTGACAAGTGGTCTGCAGTATGACAGTATTGTATCTTATGCTTCTCAGTTGGGTGTAGCTGCGATTTCAGCCTATGATCAGGGTTTCCTTCGTCCCGATCGGGGAAATGAAGGATATATAGACGGGCGGAATTATGAGAAGAAGCCTTTCCGTATGCAAAGTGGAAATCTGTCGCATCGGGAAATGGCGGAAAAAGCACGGGAGAAAGGTATTTTATTGGGACGTACACCGATTACCAATTCATTGGCTCCGGGCACAAAAGATGTCTTTCCGATACCGAGTGACAGTTTGTGTTATCAGCAGAAACGTTTATTGGTCAAGGCTATTAACGAAACAGATACGATCATAGAAGTGAATGATCCGACGTATCTGGAAGAAATCGCCAGTTGGGAAGGTCATTGTGAGAATCTGAATATGATCAAGATCGGGAAAGAGCTGATTCATTATCTGGGTGTGACGAAAACACCTCCTTATCGTTTACAGCAAGTAAAGCGCGGTTATTGGGGAACAAAGGCGACAGCGCATGCTGCTAACGATACGATTTATAAGTTACAGGTAACCATCAATTACGGTTATGAAGGGATTATTCCGAATTGGGCCTTACAGGAAAAGATCGCCGAGTATTATGCGGAAGTCTGTCAGTTGAACGGACTGGCTTATTATGATTTCGACGGACAGGAATTCCTGTTTAATAACGGGCATGGTTATTATTCAGCCAAACGCTTCTTCCGCCGGATGTTTGAGCATGGAAAGGAAATCGGTGTTCCCTACATTCGTTTCACCGGAGCGACTTTATCCGAAGGTTCATGGCATTACCAGAGTGTCTGGAATGTAGGTGGCGGACGAAACCTATATGATGTGGATACACGTGAATGGGGAAGTGCGACAAGTCAGGGTAAAGACTTGCGGGATGTGACCTATTCCAACTACTTCCCGGTTTCTTTCGGAGGTAATTTTGCCATCAAAGATACATCGACCGTAGAACAATATGAACATATTCAAGCCATTTCCGTGGGCTATGGAGCTACCTATAGTTTAGGTATTAATCAGAAAGACGTAGAAAGTTGTCCACAGAAACAGGCAATCTTCAAGGCTATACGGACCTGGGAAGATGCCCGTTGGGCAAACGTGTTTCCTCGTTCACTGAAGAAGTTGTTGAGAGATCCCCAATATGATTGGCATTTGGAAGCCGGAGCGGAGAAAGGAACGTGGACGTTATATCAGCGTGAGAAAGGAAAAGATGAAAAAGTCTATCATTTGAAGGCTGTAGAATGATGAAACGGAACGTAGTAAAGGCTATTCAAGATGAATTGAGTAGCCTTTACTTTTGATAAAATTCTTTATGAAAATTATCCGTCGTGTAATAAAAACACTGTATTTTTGGATCTCGAAAAACGATAGTTGTTAATAAAGGTTCAAAAATACAGCCGTGAAAAATATAGTTTGCTTATTAGTTGGTGCCGCATTCCTGTTGGGATGTGAGCAGGAAAAAGAAAGTTCGGTTTCTTTGTTTAAAGAATCTAATGTAGGAGATTTAGCCAAACCGTATGTGACTGCTGGAAACCGAATGTATTGTGTCGGATTTCAGGATGGCAGTTTCCCGCCGATGGGTGATCATGTGAAAGGTGAAATGGGTGGTGTTTGGACGCAACCTATCAAACTGTTGGATCAGTTTGAGCTGGCTGTTGCAGCGCCAGAGAAAAACATTCATTTGGATCACCTCAAAGCTTCCCGATTTACGACATTCCCTCATCAAGTTCAGTGGGTGTATGTGCTGGATAGTTTACAGGCAGATGTCGTCTGTACTTTATTTGTTCCGGAAAAAGAGCGCAGTTTGCAGGTAAAATATGATATTGTAAATAGAGGCTCGGAGGCTTTGAACTTGCAATTGACTTTTTCAGGGAAAGTAGATTTGCGTGCTGGCTTTTTCTCTGAACAGGCTGGTTTGCAGAATGCTCCTGATTCGTTGTGGATTGACCAGGAGAAGGGACAAATTGTTGCGCGTGATTTACGAAACAATTGGTTTGTTGTGGTATCAACAGATGCAGAAAACAGTCAGTATTCGAGTACGAAGTCTGATAAGAAGGAGTTTCTGAATCCAAACCAGACGACAGTGCCGAACTTGGAAACTGCTCAAGCATCACGTGTAGAAGACAGTAATGCAGTATATAATCCTGTATTCCGGATAGAGAATACCTTACAGATTCCAGTATCTCAGAAAGTAACTCAGTCTTATTATATTGCTGGTTCGGATCTGTCTTTGGAAGAAGCCGAGGCTGCTAACCAGACTTTGCGGACAAATGCCGGGCGTTTGTTGGCCGATAAGGAAACGCATTATGTCGATCTCTCCAAAAGATCTTGTCTGTCTCTTCCTGATAAGAAGTTGGAAACAGTTTATAATTGGGTTCGCTTCAATACCGAATGGCTGTTATTGGATGTGCCTGCCATTGGAAAAGGTTTCGGTGCCGGCTTTGCGCATTATATCTGGTGGTTTGGAACGGATAATTCCTATGCGTTGCAAGGACTTCTTGCTACGGGTGATTTTGAGAACACAAAATCCACCTTGCGTTTGTTGAAGAAGTATTCAGAGAAATGTAATGGCAATGGTCGGGTAATTCATGAAATCGTTCCTTCCGGTGCTATTGTAAATCCGGGAAATACCCAGGAAACGGCTCATTTTATCACAGCTGTCTGGAATACCTATTTATGGACGGGCGACCGTGATTTCCTGGCAGAATTTTATCCTTTTATCAAACAGGGCTTGAACTGGTTGATGGTAGAAAAAGATACAAACAAGAATCTTTTCCCCGAAGGATATGGAATAACTGAAATAAAAGGTTTGAATGCGGAACTGATAGACGTTGCCGTCTATACACAGCAGGCTTTGGAAGCTGGTTCGAAGATGGCAGAAATATTTGAAGAGACTTCTTTGCAGAAAGAATACCAACATTTGGCAGATCAATTGAAGACAAAGATCAATACGGCTTTTTGGGATGAACGGACGTCTTTGTATTGTGACTTTTATGGAACTGCCAAAGATGCCCTTCAAGTTGTGGATGGTGCTATTGATCAGTTTAAGCAGAATCCGGAGACGAAAAAGTTTTATGAGGATTTGAAGACATATTTCGCATCTTTTGCTCCTGATTATGAACATGGCTGGTCTACTAATAGAAATTGGGTGATCAATACGCCGATTGAAACCGGTATTGCTCCAGGGGAACAAGCTATTATGGCATTGGAAAGAATGGAAAAGAATGATATGACCAGTCAGTGGGGACCATATCTTTCAGCTGTTAACAAAGAACATAATATGACCATCTCAACTGGTGTACAGGCAGTTGCCGAGGCAAGATATAATAGAATTGACCGGGCTCTGATGCATGTCAATCAGATTGCCAATACTTTTAATCAAGTGATGCCGGGTTCGATTGCCGAGATGATGCCAGATTATGGTTGTTTCTGTCAGGAATGGACGATATATGGTGTTGCTGTGCCTCTAATACAATATGTATTTGGTATCAAGCCCAATGCTCCGGAGAAAGAATTACTGTTACAGCCTCAGTGCCCGACGGGATGGGATCGCTTCTCTTTGACTAATCAACGGATAGGTGATTCGCAGTTTGATATGGCAGTTTGTTCTTCTGATTCTGGTGTAACTTATCAGGTAAACGGATTGGATTCTTCCTGGACAGTTAAATTCCGTTTGCCGTTCCTACGGACTTCTGACTATTGGTTGAATGGCAAGAAGGTAGAGAATCCTTCTGTGGTGGATGGTTGGATCTGGTTGGAAAGTAAAGGCCAGGCAACGGTTCAAGTAACAGATAAATATGAATAACTAAATAGCATATAATTATGGTACAGAAAAGTTTGTTAACCCTGGTTTCCTTGTTGGTTTTATCTCTCGGAAACGTATTGAATGCCCAAGAGTATGTAGTCTCATCGCCCGATAAAGCGATTCAGATGAAGCTCGTAGTGGAAGAGGACATTTCGTATGATGTCATGTATCATGGGAAAACATTGATAAGTTGCTTTCTTGCCGGTAACAGCTGATTGTGGCGATGGCGTTAAGGTAACGATTCTGGAATCTGATCTGGAGAATTATCCGGGTATGTTTGTGCTTGCAGATCCGAAAGTTCGTGCTTTGAAGGCCGACTTTGCTGAATATCCGGAAGAATACGCGGTACACAGTACGCGTGCCATGAAATATGTAACGAAGCGGAGTGATGATATAGCCCGTTGTCAGGGTACGCGTTCTTTCCCTTGGCGAATCATGGCAATTACGAGTGATGATACGCAGATGCCGGTGAACAATCTGGTTTATGCCTTGGCTTCTCCGAATCGGATCGGTGATTATTCGTGGGTGAAATCAGGTAAGGTTGCTTGGGACTGGTGGAACGACTGGGGCATTTGGAATGTCGATTTCAAGGCTGGCATTAATATGGACACTTATAAACATTATATAGACTTTGCCGCAGAGAACCAGATTGGTTATGTCGTGCTGGACGAAGGCTGGTATAATCCGAAGAGTGGCGATATGCTGACTGTCATTCCGGAATTGAATTTGGAAGAATTGATCGCTTATGGAAAATCCAAAGGTGTTGACCTGATTCTTTGGACGGTATTTAATGTATTGGACGATCAGCTGGAAGAAGCTTGCAAGAAGTATTCAGAAATGGGTATCAGTGGGTTTAAAGTAGACTTTCTGGACCGGGATGATCAGACAGGCGTTGAAATGGTTTATCGGATTGCCGAGATGACGGCGAAATATCATCTGACACTGGATCTGCATGGTATTTATAAGCCGACAGGTTTGAACCGGACTTTCCCGAATATTATCAACTTCGAATCGGTGTTTGGTATGGAAGAAATGAAATGGAGCACGGTAGAAAAAGATATGATGGAATATGATGTCACGATGCCGTTTATCCGCATGATGTGCGGACCGATTGATTATACTCCTGGAGCCATGCGCAATGCAACGAAAAAAGATTTCCAACCGATTTATTACAATCCGATGAGTCAGGGAACACGCTGTCATCAGCTGGCTACGTATATTGTTCATGATTCACCTCTGACGATGCTGGCTGATAATCCTACGATTTACAGGCAGGAACAGCCTTGTGTTGATTTTATCTGTTCCGTTCCCAATACCGGTATTGAGGAGACACGAGTGCTTCAAGGGAAGATGGGTGAATATATTGTTACAGCTCGTCGGGTAGGAAAGAATTGGTATGTAGGAGGTTTGACTGACTGGAATGCCCGGACTGTCAAACTGGATTTATCTTTCTTAGGAGAAGGCAACTATGAAGCCGTATTATTCTCAGATGGTGTGAATGCCGGTAAGCAGGCTGCTGATTATGAGAAGACGGAACAAACCGTAGAGCGTAGCAGTTCTTTACAGATAGACCTCGCTCCTGGAGGCGGATTTGCTCTATCTCTTGTTCAGAAGTGATATGAATTTAAAGTTAAAAGCAGTCAATGAATGTTGACTGCTTTATTTTTATCTGAATATTTGGTGAATCAATAATGATTTAAAAGATAAATCAGACAAAATGTTTGAAATAATAAATAAATAATATACTTTTGTCTTGCCTAAATAATAATAGTACAAAAATGAAAGACAACAAAATTATCGGATCAAAGATCCAACATATACGTGAGATGAAGCAGCTTTCTGTTGAAGATGTAGCTGAAAGATCAGGTTTAAGTGTAGAACAGATTCAGCGGATTGAAGGAAATGTTGATTTTCCATCACTAGCTCCGCTTATTAAGATAGCGCGTGTTTTGGGCGTTCGCCTGGGAACTTTCTTGGATGACCAATCTCAATTAGGACCGGTAGTTTGCCGCAAAGGTGACATGGCTGGCGACGGTATTGGATTTACCAACAACAATACGGAAGGTCGTAAGCATATGGCCTATCACTCTTTGTCACAAGACAAGTCGGGACGTCACATGGAACCGTTTATGATCGATGTGGCTCCGTCGGCTGAAGGCGAAAGCTTCGTTACATCTTCGCACGAAGGTGAAGAGTTTATCTATGTCTTGGAAGGTAAGCTGGAAATTGTATATGGAAAGAATACCTATCAGCTGGAAGCCGGTGACAGTATTTATTATGATTCGATTGTAGCTCATCATGTTCATGCAGCCAAGGATGCCTCGGCTCGGATTCTGGGTGTGATTTATACTCCGTATTAATTGGGATCAGGTTATGTTAGCTTTACAGAATAAGACATTGGGACAGTGGCTGGAACATTGGGCTGCTGTTACGCCGGACAAGGAATATATTGTGTATTCAGACCGTGATCTTCGGTTTACGTGGAAAGAGTTTAATGAACGGGTTGACCGGATGGCAAAAGGTATGTTGTCCATTGGTGTGGAACATGGCACGCATGTCGGCATTTGGGCTACCAATGTGCCGGATTGGTTGACATTCCTGTTTGCGGCAGCCAAGATTGGTGCGGTTGCGGTTACAATCAATACGAATTACAAGCAGAACGAGCTGGAATTTTTGGTTGAGAATGCAGATATTCATACCATGTGTATTACAGATGGTGTCTTCGACGGCAGCTATATTGACATGGTTTATACGATGCTTCCGGAACTGAAGGAATCGCAGCGCGGTTACCTGAAGAGTAAACGTTTCCCGAAACTGAAGAATGTGGTATATATCGGTCAGGAGAAGTTCCGTGGCATGTATAATACGCCGGAATTACTGCTCTTGGGTGAGAATATCAGAGATGAGATCTTGGATGAGGCAAAAGCCAAAGTCGATTGTCAGGATGTTGTGAATATGCAATATACTTCGGGTACAACCGGATTCCCGAAAGGGGTGATGCTGACGCATTACAATATTACGAATAACGGTTTCCTGACAGGAGAACACATGAAGTTTACTTCCGAAGATAAGCTGTGCTGCTGTGTGCCGCTTTTCCATTGCTTTGGTGTGGTATTGGCATCCATGAACGTATTGACTCATGGTTGTACACAGGTAATGGTCGAGAAGTTTGATCCGCTGGTGGTTTTGGCTTCCGTACATAAGGAACGTTGCACGGCTCTTTACGGGGTTCCGACGATGTTTATTGCCGAATTGAATCATCCGATGTTCAATATGTTTGATTTGAGTTCACTTCGTACCGGTATTATGGCTGGTTCGTTGTGTCCGATTGAATTGATGAAGCAGGTAGAGGAGAAGATGTTCATGCGGGTAACAAGTGTGTATGGACTGACTGAAGCTTCTCCGGGTATGACACATTCTCGGATTGATGATCCGGCAGAAGTACGTTATACAACCGTTGGACGTGATTTTGAATTTACCGAAGTACGCGTGATCGATCCGGAAACGGGCGAAGAATGTCCGGTCGGAGTGCAGGGCGAAATGTGTAACCGCGGTTATAATACGATGAAAGGATATTATAACAATCCGGAAGCAACTGCTGAAGTTATTGATGAGAATGGCTTCTTGCATAGCGGTGACCTAGGAGTAAAGGACGAAAACGGTAATTATCGGATTACCGGTCGTATCAAAGATATGATTATTCGTGGTGGTGAGAATATTTATCCGCGCGAATTGGAAGAATTCCTATATCATCTGGAAGGAGTGAAAGATGTACAGGTGGCAGCTGTGCCTTCGAAGAAGTATGGAGAAGAAGTCGGTGCCTTTATTATCTTGCATGATGGTGTAACCATGACAGAGGATGTGGTGAAAGACTTCTGCCGTGGAAAGATTGCCCGTCATAAGATTCCGAAATATATCTTCTTTGTCGATACCTTCCCGATGACAGGTAGTGGAAAGATTCAGAAGTTCAAGTTGAAAGACTTGGGATTGAAGTTATTGGCAGAAAAGGGAATTATTCCGGTATAATAGCATAAGCTTATTCTTCGTCTGGGTGACGAAGGATAAGCTTATATTTGATTCAGATGAGGCACCAAGGCTCGATAGTAAGACTTAATTGAAAACAATTTATTTAGACCTATTTATTTATAATGAAGAGAGTTGTATTCCTTGATTATGTGCGTGTATTTGCCTGTTTTCTGGTAATGTTGGTACATGCGAGTGAGAACTTTTATGGAGCACCCGGTTCAACAGATATGGTTGGTCCTCAGGCTTTACTGAATAACGAAACGGACAGACTTTGGGTCTCCATATACGATGGATTTTCTAGAATGTCTGTTCCTTTATTTATGATTGTCTCGGCATTTCTTCTTGTCCCTATGAAAGCTGAGCAGAACATGTGGCAATTTTATAAACGTAGGTTTACGCACATTCTGCCGCCTATGTTTATCTTTATGATCTTGTACAGTACTCTTCCCTTGTTATGGGGACAGATTCATACGGAAACATCGGTCAAAGATTTATCCCGTATCCTGTTGAACTTCCCGACGTTGGCCGGACATCTTTGGTTTATGTATCCGCTAATTAGTCTCTATTTATTTATTCCAATGATTTCACCCTGGATAAATAAAGCAACGGCTAAAGAAGAGCGTTTCTTTATCTTGTTGTTTTTAATATCTACCTGTATTCCTTATCTGAATAGGTTCTTCGGAGAAGTATGGGGACAATGTTTCTGGAATGAATATCATATGCTTTGGTATTTTTCTGGGTATCTTGGTTATCTCGTTTTGGCTCATTACATACGTGTGCATCTTGACTGGAGCTGGAGCAAGCGCTTGAATGTTGGCTTGCTTTTAACGGTGATTGGTGCTATATGGACGATATTGTCATTCTATGTTCAGGCTGTTCCGGGTGTAATCCATTCTACTCCGGTTTTAGAGATTGGATGGGCTTTCTGTACGATTAATTGTGTATTACTTACTACCGGAATGTTTCTTATGTTTTCGTGCATACAGCAGCAGGAAACGCCGCGTCTGATTCTTGACATCTCCAAGTTAAGTTATGGAATGTATTTGATGCATATCTTCTGGCTGGGCATGTGGACTAGTATCTGTAAGGAAGTTCTGGCTTTGCCTACAGTGGTAGCCATCCCTTTTATCGCTATCGCTACGTTTGTGAGTTGCTATATAGCTACAAAGATCCTATCTTATCTTCCGAAAAGTAAATGGATTATTGGATAATCTCTTGAATAAACCAGATATGAATAACCACCCGTATTGTCATGTAGCATGCGGGTGGTTATTTATTTTAGGCACAATTAAATCTGATTCTCGTTATCTTTTTACCGTTCCACGACTGTGGAACGATCGTTTCACCCTTGTGGAATGATCGTTTCACCTGGGTGGGACGATCGAATCACCCGGGTGAAACGGTAAAAAATAAAAGAGTTTGACTTAAAATTTTGATGACTTCGTTATAACTGGCAGAAGAAGGATACCAGAAAAGGTACGCTGAAATCGACCAGAATCCCGTGGAAGATGGAAACAAATACCAGGTCGTTGCCACAGTAGCGGGTGATAATGGGCAGCGTTGTATCCATGGTTGTGGCTCCTCCGGCACAGATTGGTGCCAGACGCCCGAAGTATTTGAGGAAGATGGGTGCACCCAACAGGGCGAAAATCTCCCGGAGAATATTGGCGATCAGTGCAATGGTTCCTAATTCGGAAGCGATCTGAATGCCGAGGGATGGTTCTTTCAGCTGGGTAATCAGGATGGAAGAGAGGGAATAATAAGCGAATCCGCTACCTAAAGCCAGGCAGTCGAATACACTCCAACGGCTGATTACCAGACTGATCAGGGCGGCAAATAGTAAAGAGCCGCTGATTGTAGCCAAAGGCACGAGCAATAATTTCGGACGGATGCTTCGAAGGATGTCTTTCAGTTTCTTATCGCTGCCGATACTGAGTCCGACTTGAAACATCAGGGCATATAATACGTACATCGAAAGGTCGGCGTCCATGATCCAGTCGGGTAAAAGACCGGCCCAGCCCAGCAGGCAACCCAAGATGAAGAATCCGACAACAATAATACTGCCAATCATTTTTCTCCTCCTTTCTTCTCAAAGAAAAAGTGATAGACGATCTTCGCCATGCAAACGCTGCCTAAGGTCGTGGCAATCGCAATCAGCAAGGCTTGCAGGCCCAATGTGCTCAGGTTATTGATGATTTGCGGGTTTGTCCCAACGGAAGCGCCCAATAAAAAGAGCAGGGCGAATATGGTGTACGAAATAGGTTTCCCTATCTTTTGCAAGATAGAAACGCTTCTTAATAAGTATCCGGCAGCAATACCGGCAAACATGATGCCAATGACAGTAAACATAGCTGATTTGTATAAATGAGCTGCAAAGGTAGGAAATAATTCATCTGATCTTTGATTTACATTTCTCTTTTTTGAGCCTGGAATACTGAGTAAGTCAATAAAAATATGTAAGTTTGCTGAATAAGATTTGACAATAACTAATACTAAATCTATAACACAGTGAAGACGAAACTATTTTTATTATCCGTTGCCGTGATGGGTTTGGCAACGAGTTGTCAGCAGAAACCGGAGTCGCAGCCGTTGGCCGACGAAATACAGTATGTGGATCCGTTTATCGGAACCGGTTTTCATGGGCATACATTCCCGGGAGCTACGCGTCCGTATGCGATGGTGCAGTTAAGTCCGGATACACATATCATGGGTTGGGACGCCAGCAGTGGGTATCATTATGATGATCATCAGATTTATGGCTTCAGTCATACGCATTTGTCGGGAACAGGTATCGGAGATTTGGGTGATATCCTGCTGCTTCCGTTCAGTGGAGGCGATTCGATCAAGCCGGTGGCTACCTTCAAGAAGGAGACAGAGAAGGCTACTCCCGGCTATTATACCGTACGGTTGGAAAACTTGGGCGTGAATGTCGAGCTGACTTCTACCGACCGAGTGGGCTTTCACCGGTATACTTTCGATAATCCGAAAGACCGTCGGGTGATGCTGGACTTGGGTCATGTGCTTCAACCCAACTGGGGACACAAATTGGTGAGCAATGATTATCAGCTGGTCAACGACTCAACGGTAGAAGGAACGTATAAGACACAGGGTTGGGCACATTTCCATTCTGTTTCTTATCGGGTGACTTTCTCTGAACCGATGACCAAGATCTATCAGTATATAGATGGAAAGATGCGTTCGGATTCCTTGTTCCTCAAATTGCATTCCGATAAAGATCTGAAGTTCCACTATCGGTTCAAGGAATCGGATAAGCCTTTGTTGGTAAAAGTAGCACTTTCTCCGGTAGATGTGGAAGGAGCGGAAAAGAATATGGAAGCCGAATTGCCGGGATGGGACTTCGATCAGGTTCGTGCCGAATCGGCTGATATCTGGAACAAGGCATTGAACAAGATCCAGATCGAAACCAACGATCCGGTGATCCGGAAGAACTTCTATACAGCGCTTTACCATACGATGATTGCTCCGTTTGCTTATCAGGATGTGGACGGCCGTTATTTGGGTATGGACAAGAAAGTACATACTGCTGCTGCCGGTTATACGAATTATACGGCGTTCTCTTTGTGGGATACATTCCGTGCCTTGCATCCGTTGATGACGATTATCAATCCGTCGTTGGCTTCGGATATGGGAAATGCGTTGGTGCAGGGTTATATGGAAGGAACCATCTTGCCGAAATGGCCGTTGGCTTCCAGTTATACCGGATGTATGGTTGGTTATCCGGCAGTATCCGTATTGGCTGATCTGGTAGCCAAAGATTTGGCAAAAGGAGATTTGAATCTTTGGGCCGAAGCCGGAGCCCGTTCTTCTGTTTATCGGGCAGACCTGGCAGAAAAGTTCAAAGGTACACGCGAACTGGATCTGATCACCCGGCATGTGTATTATAAAGATAAGTTTGGATTTGTCCCGGCCGACTCGATTCCGGAATCCGTTTCGTGGGGATTGGAAATGGCTTATTACGACTGGTGTATCGCTCAGATAGCGGCTAAAGCCGGAAATGATACGTTGGCAAAAGCTTATCAGGAGAAAGCTTCCTATTATAAGCGTTATCTGGATCCGGAAACGAAGCTGATGCGCGGTGTGATGGCCGACGGTTCTTTCCGTACACCGTTTAATCCGCGTTATTCATCTCACATGAAGAGTGATTATACCGAAGGAAATGCGTTCCAATGGAGCTTCTTTGTTCCGCATGATATGGACAACTTCATTGCCGAGATTGGAGGTAAGAAAGAATTGGAAACACGGTTGGATACTTTGTTTACGACTTCTTCTCAAATCGATGGAGCCGAGGCTTCGGGTGATATTACGGGTCTGATCGGTCAGTATGCACATGGAAACGAACCCAGTCACCACATGGCCTATTTGTACAATTGGACGGATGCACCTTGGAAGGGAGCAGAACGCTTGGACTTTATCATGCGTAATTTCTATACGAACCAGCCGGACGGAATCATCGGAAACGAAGACTGTGGTCAAATGTCTGCCTGGTATGTATTGAGTGCATTAGGCTTTTATCAGGTTTGTCCGGGAATTCCGGTGTATGCAATCGGTCGTCCGATGGTAGATAAGGCGACAATCCCGGTTGCCGGAGGTAATTTCGAGATTATTGTCAAGAACAATTCTCCGGAAAACAAGTATGTGAAAGAGGCTAAGTTGAATGGAAAAGTCCTGGATTCCTTGTTCTTCCCGCATGCCGACCTGGTGAAAGGCGGAACCTTGGAAATCGAGATGACGGCAGTTCATCCGTAATTCAATAGAAAACAATCAATAAGCAAGGCATCAGAGGTTCAGACCCTTGATGCCTGGATAAAAATAGAAATACAATTATGTTACTGACTACAACAAACAACATTGAAGGCCGGCGGATTACGGCTTATTATGGAATTGTTTCGGGCGAAACAATCATTGGTGCGAATATTTTCAGAGATTTCTTTGCCAGCATCCGGGATATTGTGGGCGGACGCTCGGGTTCGTATGAGAAAGTATTACGGGAAGCCAAGGAAACGGCTTTGCAAGAGATGTCACAACAGGCAGCCGCTTTGGGCGCCAATGCGGTGATTGCCATCGATCTTGATTATGAAACCGTAGGAGGCGAAGGAAGTATGCTGATGGTTACGGCAGCCGGAACAGCCGTTCGTTATGAATAATAATGGGAAAACAAAGGAAAATAAAAAAGGTCACTCCGAAAAGAAGTGACCTTTTTATGAACTTATAGGAGAAGTAAAATTACTTTCTGATACCCAGTTCTTTGATGATAGCACGATATCTTTCGATATCAACTTTTGTCAGATAATCCAACAGACGACGACGCTTACCTACCAACATTTTCAACGCACGTTCAGTTGCGAAGTCTTTGTGATTTTCTTTCAGGTGCTCAGTCAAGTGAGCGATACGGTAAGTAAACAATGCGATCTGGCTTTCAGCAGAACCTGTGTTAGTAGCTGATTTACCGTACTTTTCGAAGATTTCTTTTTTCTTTTCTGAATCTAAATACATGATTCTCTTACTTTAATAAATTAATACTATGTTATTTAAGCGGATGCAAAGATAGGTGTTTCTTTTTGATCTGCAATGATTTCTTGCTCTTTTTTTATTTTTTGGGTATAATATTCCTTCTACATTCTGAGAAATGTCGTATTTTTGCACCCAATAAATTAGTCTTCAATGCAAAAGATAAGAAACATTGCGATTATTGCGCACGTGGACCACGGAAAGACAACGCTCGTGGATAAGATGTTATTGGCTGGTAAGCTTTTCCGGGAAGGACAGGCTGAGCCGGATCAGTTCCTTGACAACAATGATTTGGAAAGGGAAAGAGGTATTACAATCCTTGCCAAAAATGTGTCTATTAATTACAAAGGATATAAGATTAATATTATCGATACTCCGGGGCACGCTGATTTTGGTGGGGAAGTAGAACGTGTATTGAATATGGCTGATGGCTGTTTGTTATTGGTGGATGCCTTCGAAGGCCCGATGCCGCAGACTCGTTTCGTGCTTCAGAAAGCCATTCAGATTGGTCTGAAGCCTATTGTTGTCATTAATAAGGTAGATAAACCGAACTGTCGTCCTTCGGAAGTACAAGAGATGGTATTCGATTTGATGTTCAGCTTGGATGCTACCGAAGAACAATTGGATTTCCCGACTATTTATGGTTCTGCCAAACAAGGTTGGATGTCGGAAGATTGGGAAAAGCCTACTACGGATATAACGGCGTTATTGGATGCCATTATCAAATATATTCCGGAACCGCAAGTATTGGAAGGTCCGTCACAAATGTTGATTACTTCATTGGATTATTCTAAATACGTAGGACGAATTGCTGTGGGACGTGTTCATCGCGGAGAATTACGTGAAGGACAAGATATCGTTTTGTGTAAGCGGGATGGCTCGCAGGTAAAATCAAAGATCAAGGAAATCGATGTATTCGAAGGATTGGGCCGTACGAAAGTACAGTCTGTGAAATCAGGTGATATCTGTGCCGTAATCGGTATTGAAGGTTTTGAGATTGGTGAGACAATTGCCGATGCTCTGGAACCTGAAGCTTTACCTACCATTGCCATTGATGAGCCGACTATGTCTATGCTCTTTACAATCAATAACTCGCCTTTCTTCGGTAAAGATGGTAAATATGTGACTTCTCGTCATATTTATGAACGTCTGCAGAAAGAATTGGACAAGAATTTGGCTTTGCGTGTGAGACCGACTGATTCTGCTGATTCATGGTTGGTTTACGGACGTGGTGTATTGCACTTGTCTGTCTTGATCGAGACAATGCGTCGTGAAGGATATGAATTGCAAGTAGGTCAGCCGCAGGTTATCATCAAGGAAATTGATGGTGTAAAATGCGAGCCGGTTGAGCAACTGACTATTAATTTGCCGGAAGAATGTTCAAGCCGTATCATCGATATGGTAACCAAACGTAAAGGTGAGATGACGATGATGGAAAGCAAGAACGGACGTATGCATTTGGAATTTACAATTCCTTCTCGTGGTATCATCGGTCTGAATAATGCTGCTCTGACAGCTTCTGCCGGTGAGGCAATCATTGCTCACCGCTTCTTGGAATATCAACCTTGGAAAGGTGATATTGAGCGTCGTACCAACGGTTCTATCATTGCAATGGAAACCGGAACGGCTTATGCTTATGCCTTGAATAACTTGCAGTCTCGCGGTCGTTTCTTCATTGCTCCGGGAGAAGAAGTTTATGCAGGTCAGGTAGTTGGAGAACATACAAAAGACAATGACTTGGTAGTTAACGTAACGAAGTCTAAGAAGTTGACAAATATGCGTGCTTCTGGTTCTGATGAAAAGGTTTCTCTGGCTCCTCCAACTATTTTCAGTCTGGAAGATGCGTTGGAATATATTAAAGGAGATGAATACGTTGAAATCACTCCGAATTATATGCGTATGCGTAAGATTATTTTGGATGAAACAGAACGTAAACGTCAGAATAGAAACTAAAATTCTCTGAATAGTTAATAGATATGCCGGTGTAGTGTTTGTAGAAATGCTACACCGGTTATTTTTTATGCAATAAACTCATATAGGATTTATCTGCCAGTATGTGGATAAATCTGTTGATAACCCTGTTGAAAAGCCTGTGAATAGTAAATAACTTGTTGATAAGTGGCTGGAAAAACGAGAAGTCTGTACATGAAAAAAGAGACATATTTGATTGATTATGTCTCTTTTCGAAAGCTCTTCCTCTTGGGCTTGAACCAAGGACCCTCTGATTAACAGTCAGATGCTCTAACCAACTGAGCTAAGGAAGAATGTATGTTTTGCTCTTCTTCTTGGACTTGAACCAAGGACCCTCTGATTAACAGTCAGATGCTCTAACCAACTGAGCTAAAGAAGAATGTTTGCTCTTCCTCTTGGGCTTGAACCAAGGACCCTCTGATTAACAGTCAGATGCTCTAACCAACTGAGCTAAGGAAGAATGTTATTTATTCGCTTTTTCAAAGTACCTCTCTGAAATTGCACTGCAAAAGTACGGTGTATTTTCGAAATATGCAATATATTTGCAGAAAAATTTTGAGAAAAATGAAGATTTTAGGACTAGGCAATGCGTTAGTCGATGTTTTATCGAAGTTAGACAGTGATGAAACATTGGTAAAAATAGGTATTCAGAAAGGTGCTATGGATATGATTTCCAGAGAACAAATGTATGTAATCCGGAAATATCAGGCAAATACGGAGACAACTCAGGCTCCGGGTGGAGCTAATTGCAATACAATGCGCGCCATTGCACTTTTAGGTGGTCAATCCGGATTTATTGGAAAGGTAGGCGATGATAATCTGGGTCAGTTTTATGAAGAAGCTTTGCTGAAAGCGGGTGTTGCTTCTTATCTGATTAAGACAGAAGGTCCGTCGGGCGCTTGTACGGTGTTTATTTCTCCGGATGGAGAGCGTACGATGGGAACATTTTTAGGTCCGGCTCCAACCATTTCGCCGGATGAAATCACGGAAGATGTATTGAGTGGCTACGATTGTATCCATATAGAAGGTTATTTGATTGTCAATGAAGAGCTGGTACGCGAGACGATGAAGAAAGCCAAACGTCTTGGTTTGAAGGTGGCTCTTGATTTGGCTAATTATAATATTGTAAATGCCTATAAAGGATTGCTGGAAGAAGTGATACCTCAGTATGTAGATATTCTTTTTGCCAATGCCAGCGAAGCGGAAGCATTTACCGGACTTCCTGCCCAGGAAGCTGTTAAGGCTTTGGAAAAGCAAGTACATGTGGCTTTGGTTACTCTAGGTAAAGACGGTTCTTTGATTGGTAGCGAAGGTAAATTCTATCATGTGGATGCAGAAGGCGGAAAACCGGTTGATACGACTGGCGCAGGTGATAACTTTGCTGCCGGCTTCTTGTATGGTCAGTCGGTTGGTGCGTCGCTGGTACAATCGGCACAGATTGGTTCGATGTTGTCAGGATATGTGATTGATGTAGTAGGTCCGCAAGTACCGGCCGATAAATGGGAACAAATAAAGTTAAAAGTAAAGACTATTTTGGCTGGCACAAAAGATTAATTTCTACTTTTACATTCTATATGTGAATTAATAAAGAATAAGACGAATGCAGCGTAAAGGTTTGATTGGTTGGATTTGTGCCTTGTTGTGTGCCGGTACTTTATTCCCGGTGCAGGCGCAAGAGAAGAAAGATAACCATTTCGAGGTAAGTAAGAATTTAGAGATTTTCAATTCTTTGGTAAAAGAGATGGAAATGTTCTATGTGGATACGGTTGATGTAGAGAAGACTGTCCGCCGTGGTATCGATGCCATGTTAGGTGGCTTGGATCCATATACCGAATATATACCCGAACAAGAAATGGGCGACTTTAAGCAAATGGTAACAGGTGAATATGGTGGTATCGGTGCTTATATTCGTCAGCGTAATGAGAAGGGAAATGTCATGATTGTTGAGCCGTTTGAAGGAATGCCGGCAGCAGAAGTCGGATTGAAAGCCGGTGATCAGATTTTGGCTATTGATACAACGAATGTCTCTTCGTTTACCAACGACAAGGTAAGTGAACTGTTGAAAGGTGTTCCAAACTCGAAGATGACGCTTACGATCCAGCGGCCGGGAGAAAAGAAACCCCGGAAGTTTGATATCATTCGTAAACAGGTTCAAATTAATCAGGTTACGTGGTATGGCGTGCGTGGCGACAGTGTCGGTTACATCTATTTGAAGAGCTTTACCGATAAATGTGCTCAGGAAGTGAAAGATGCTTTCCTGGATTTGCGGGATAATCACCATGTAAAAAGCTTGATTTTGGATTTGCGCAATAATGGCGGTGGTGTTTTGGAGTCGGCTGTTCAGATTGTCGGTATGTTTGTGCCGAAAGGAAGCGTTGTTCTTTCTACCAAATCCAAGCATGCACAGATGGATCGTACGTATCGTACGTCGAGTGATCCGATTGATACCGTCATGCCTTTGGCGGTATTGATTAACGGAAATTCTGCTTCGGCTGCCGAAATTGTTTCGGGTTCTTTGCAGGATATGGATCGTGCCGTGTTAATCGGACAGCGTTCATACGGAAAAGGCTTGGTACAATCTACGCGCGACTTGCCATATAATGGTAGTCTGAAGGTTACGATCAGTAAATATTATATTCCAAGTGGCCGTTGTATCCAGCAGTTAGACTATACACATCGTAAGGCCGATGGTTCGGTGGCTGCGATCCCGGATAGTTTGACCAAAGTATTTTATACGGCAAAAGGTCGTCCGGTTCGTGATGGCGGTGGTGTTCGTCCTGAGTTTGAAGTCAAAGAAGATAAAATGCCTACCATGATGTATTATTTGGCTGTTGATACGGTCTTCTGCGACTTTGTAACCAATTGGGCTCAGAAGCATCCGACGATTCCTCCGGTAGAAGAATTCTCAATCAGTGACGCAGACTTCGAAGCTTTCAAGGCTTATGCGAAGGAAAAAGGATTTACTTACGACCGCCAGAGTGAGAAAGTCTTGAAGAACCTGAAAGAGGTTGCCGAGTTTGAAGGATATCTGGAAGGCGATTCTACCTGGTTCAAAACATTGGAAGCTAAGTTGACTCCGAATCTGGAACGGGATTTCGATCGTTTCAAGAAGGAAGTAACCCGTATGCTCGAGTCGGAAATCGTCAAGCGTTATTATTATCAGAAAGGAGAGTTGCTGGCCAGTCTGAAAGATGACAAAGTCTTGGAGAAGGCTTTGGAAGTATTAGCCAACCGAACTCTCTATCAACAGACTTTGAGTACTCCGGAAGGAAAATAAGGGAACGCTGATCCGTTATTCTTTCCTTCGGATATCTATATAATGTATAAGGAAAGCCCCTTCGATGACCGTTATGGTGAATCGAAGGGGCTTTTGGGTATAGTTCCAGTTTCTGGGAAAATAAAGAATACCTACGTTTGCAACATGACAATATCTCCACAGTGGAGATCGGATACCAGACCTTAACATCTTAAAAAAGACGCCTGACCAAAGCTGAGGTTATGTGAAAGGTAAGATCTTTTTACCGGGAATCTATTTTAATTCCCGGTTTTTTATGCTTTTCTTTATAAATTCTCGATTTCCTCGTCAGATAGACCCGTACATAATTTGATTTGCTCAAAAGAAATACCGTTCTGCTTCATCAGACGGGCGGTTATTAATATACCTTCAGCTTTACCAATTGCTATTCCCTTCTCTAATCCTTTTTTTTCTGCCGACTTAACAGCATAGTCCATAACATTCTCATTATCCCGGTATATTTTCAGGGCAGCCTCGTATTCAGCCCGTTCCTTCTTGTTCATATTGGCGATACGTGCCAATTCTTCCAGACGGTTAAACAAGGCTTTCTGACCTTTGAATGATAAATGTTCCAACTGTTCCATATGTTTCAAATTATATAACCAGTAATCCAACGGCGTCTTACATTCTGCTTCCGTTTTGTTGAACAACGGAAACTCGATAAAAATCTCTCGGAAGTTACGCCCTTTCTGTTCACCCGTATCACGGTCGGCTATCACCAGATCGGTACGGACTTTATCCGTCTCGCCCGACTTGAAATTCAATAGGAAAATTCCATAAACTGGTACAAGTTTAAACTTCCACGATGCACCTTTCTTACCTTGCGAGGCGATCATACGGCAAATATAATACAATGCCCGCTCATAAAAATAATCCTGACGGGCATTTTGTAACTCAACGATAAAAGTTGTCCCGTCCCGGTCCTTACACAGTAAGTCAAAGATAACACCCCGACCATCAGTCGTCTCGCTCGGATCTTCCTTATCCATATAAGAAAGGTCTTCTACATGATGCTCGCCTTCCAACAAATCATTGATCAACTCAATTAACAGTTCCTTACTTGATTCTTGCCCGAACAAGATCTTGAAACCCCGATCCACAAACGGATTGATAAATACGCTCTTTTTCATAGAAAAGGTTGTTTAGAATGTTTTGTCCCAATAGCAGGATATGCAAATTTAGGAATAAATAAAAAATGAGCAAGTAAAAATAAAAATTCATTGTCACAAAACACCCGATTTCAAGTATCTCCAAAAGTCGGCGTGTTTGCATCAAAAGCCGGCGTAAATGGATAAATTCCCGGCGTGTTTTGAGCAAAACATAGGCATGAATTTTGGAAAAAATACCCATATCCGATTTTCTTTTATACCCTTCACACACGCCCCTATTTGTCTCATATTCTGTAACTTCCTGTGAAGGATGTGAAGGCACATCCTTTACGCCTGCTGGAGGCGCAGCACGCTACGCCTCTACTTGCCGATTGGTCTTTGAATCACAGAAACTGACAGATATACAGGAAGATGTAGCGTTTGTGAAAGATCGTTTTTATTGAATTTCTTTCTGTCTCTTGGATCTCCGATCATAAAAGCACTTGCCTCCTAAACAAAGCGGATGTGCAATACAATCAGTTCAGAATGGGTGCCGACACGATAAGCCGGTCCGGCACAACCAAAGCCGGATGAAACATAATGTTGCGTTCCTCCTTTGCTATAATAGCCATAAGGACATTCGTAAATAAGTTTCATCAATAACGGATAAGGCCATAATTGTCCGTTGTGTGTATGACCATGTAATCCCAAATCAATATGATTCATCCGCATTTCTGCGAAGCTCCAGGGCTGATGGTCTAAAACAATTAGTGGTTTGGTGGTATCCAATCCGGCCAGGAGTTGATGTAAAGGAAGACGCTGCTTATGGATAAAGTCGTCCCGTCCGATCAGGTAAAAGGATGAATCAGGCGAAGCTACCGAGTCTTTTAATAAGGTAGAGAACTTACGGATCCAGCGTTCTTTGGCAAAACGGTTGGCCCGGTATTCATGGTTTCCGTAGATCGTATAGACACCCAACGGAGCAATCAGCTGTTGCATGTCTTCTTCAATATGGTCATTCTCGGCAAAACGGGATTCATAATCCAATATATCACCAACAAAAACGACCAGATCCGGTTGTTGTTCGTTGCTTAACCGAACTAGATTCTGTGCTTGCTGCTTGCCGATTACTTCTCCGAAGTGTGTGTCTGAAACCATGACTATCTTCAGACTGTCGCGGCTGCTGCTTCCTTTGGGTAGATCAATATAAAGATGTTTCACAATGGGATGTGTAACATGAAGATGGGCTTTATATAGCAAGATGCCTATTCCTGCCAGGAAGAGAGCGAACAGAATCCGTTTGCTTTTCTCCCAATGTCTGGCAATAATGCTGGGTAACCATTTCCATTTCCGCTGGCTGATGCGGATAACTTCCAGACATAAAAGGCCTAACGTAATATAGATACTTCCGATATACCAGGTATTGCAGATATTCATGATGGGAATAAATACCGAATCCGGCAAATCTTTTCGGAAAAAGAACCCGAACAAGTACAGGCAGATTTCGAACAGGAATAGCAGGAAATAAGTAACCTGCCACTTCTTCTGCCGTGGTAAAGCCTGATGGCCTCGCCAGTAAATATAAGGATTCAGTAATAGCTGTGCTACGATCGACTGGATAAATACTTTCATACGTAAAATCGTTTATTGGAAATTGATGTCAAAGATAACCATTTCACTGCGAGTTCCGATCCGGAAAGGTGGTCCCCAAAGAGAAAGTCCTGAAGAAACATAAATATGCGTATTCCCTTTTTGTTTATATCCGTGACTGACTTCAAACAGATGACTGGTAATCAGGTTCAATGGCCATACTTGTCCGTTGTGCGTATGCCCGCTGAATTGTAAATCAATATTTGCTTGCGCCGATTCATCCAACTGGTATGGCTGATGATCGAGCAAGAATAAAGGACGGTTGGATGATAAGGTATCCGTCAGTTGGGCAATAGACTTTCTTCTCGGATTATGCCGGTCGTCCCGTCCGATCAATTGAATCCCGTTCGCCAGGATTACAACCGAATCTTGCAACCATTGGATGGATGTTTGCTGTTGAATGAAGGTACGGCTTTTCCCGATACCGCTGATGTATTCATGGTTTCCCGGAATCATAAATACACCTAACGGCGCTTGTAACTGATTAAGCTCCTGTTCCAGGTGTTGTTCCCGTACGGGCTTTAAGTTACTGTCGATTAAATCTCCGGAAATAAGGATTAAATCCGGTTTTTCAGCCTGGATCATCCGTACATACCGTTGAAGCCGTTCTTTGGTTGTCCCGTATCCGATGTGAATATCGCTGATGGCTGCCACTCGTATTTGCTTTTTCCCGATTATTCCCTTGTTAATATCTATGTTGATAACTTCCTTCTTGGGATGTGAATAATGAATATATCCACCGGTTAATAATAAGATAGTCAGACCAATACAGGTTATGAACCGGTAGTTGAAACAGATGTTGAAAATTCGAAGTAGATCGGTGGATAAAAGCAGTAGTACCATGTATAAGGTAAAGATCAGCCAGCCTGTTCCGATATAATACAGTATATGCAGGAAGGGATTGAAGTCGGGTAACTCCCGATGTCCGAAAATATAAAAGAAAGAGAAGGTTCCTGCCCAATAACCTACAGAGAAAATCCATTTCCAGATAAGCGGGAACGTATGTAATATTTCCCAGCTCCGGAGATAAATATAGCCGTTTCCAATCAAGTATAAAGCGGCCAGAATGAGAAAGAATAGAGGCATAAAATTCCTGTTATGAATCCAACATGTTTTAATTCAAGACAAAAGTAATGAAAAGTGGCTTATGTCCGTTTGAGCAGACAAGCTAAAAACAGGCTAATACATTTTTTAGTCTTCTTTAAAAAGGATCGGATAATATTGTGTCCTTTATTCTACTACTTTTGTGCAATTATTGACTAACTTATAATTCTAATCATAAAATGTGTAAAACGGTATGAAATGTAGTTTTTTTGCTTTGTTGTGTTTGTTGTTGATATCTTTACCATTAAAAGTACAAGCCCAGACATCGGGTGAATTTGTGATCAAAGGCCAAGTAATCGATTCTTTAAGTAATGAAACAGTTCCTTATGCGACAATAAGTATAGCCTCTTCTGCGGCTCCTCAGAAATCGCTGAAGCTGTTGGCTTGTGATATCGATGGAAAATTTGAGACTGACCTGAAGAGTGCTGGTAAGTATATTCTTTCTTTACAATCGATAGGAAAGGTTCCTGCCCAAAAGAACTTTACGCTTTCGGCTAAAAAGAAAGTCCTGGATTTGGGAATTCTCTATATGCACGATGACAGTAAGCAATTGGGCGAAGTAACGGTAACGGCTCAAAAGAAACTGGTGAAAGTGGAACTGGATAAATTGACCTATAGTTTGGATGAAGATCCGGAAGCGCAGACCAGTAATACATTGGATATGTTACGTAAGGTCCCGATGATTACGGTAGATGGTAATGATGAAATCCAGTTGCAAGGATCAACCAACTTCAAGATTTATGTGAATGGAAAGCCTTCCAATATGATGAATAACAATCCGGCTGATGTATTGAAAAGTATGCCGGCCAATTCGGTGAAAGATATAGAGGTGATTACTGATCCGGGTGCGAAATATGATGCTGAAGGTGTTGGTGGTATCATTAATATCATTACTACACGAAATGTTTTGGAAGGCTATACGGCTTCTATCAATGCGGATGCCAGCGTTTTAGGACGTATGGGGGCCGGAGCGTATGTATCGGCTAAATTCGGTAAGTTCGGTCTTACAGGAAATTATAAATATAATCATGAGAATTCGCCTTGGAGTGAATCTTATTCCATTCGTGAGACTTATGCATCTGGAACGAATCCTGCTACTTTATTAAACCAGTATGGACGTAGCAAACGACAAGGACCTTTCCAGTTTGGTTATTTGGAAGGAAGTTATGAGATCGACTCGTTGAATTTGCTGAGTGTGGGTGTAAACTTGTTCCGCGGAGATGCGACCAACAAGACGGAATATGATGTGACGATGATGGATGGCAGTGATCTTTCCAATTTCGTGTATGGATTTGACCGAAACAGTAGTTCTACTTCCGTTTTCGGTTCAACAGATGTCAATGTCGATTACCAGCATTCTACGCATAAGAAGGATGAGTTACTGACGTTCTCTTATCGTTTTAGTCATACACCGAACAATAACGAAAGTTATACCGATCTGGAAAATATAGAAGGAAATTATCCGCAGGATGATTTGTATCCACGTTGGGATATCAACGATGCTGCCTCTGCTGAACATACAGCGCAGATCGATTATACAACTCCTTTGTGGAAAGATCATACCTTGGAAGTAGGAGCTAAATATATTTTCCGCCAGAGTGATAGTGAAACGTTGCGGCAGTATTATAACGATTCTACGAATGTTTGGGATCCGGAATATGATGCGAACAGTGATTTCCGTCATAACCAGCATATCTATTCTGCTTATTTGGGTTATACGTTGAAGGTCGATAAATTGGGTATCAAGGCAGGAGCCCGTGCCGAAGGAACTTCTTTGAATGCTCATTTTGCCTACGAGCCAGATATGGATTTTAGTACCAGTTATTTTAATGTAGTACCGAACTTGACCTTGTCTTATCAGATCGATATGGCGCAGCAAATCCGGGTGGGCTATAACATGCGTATACGTCGTCCGAGCATTTGGAACTTGAATCCATACGTGAATACAACCGACCCAGAAAATATCAGTTATGGTAATCCGAACTTGGACCCGGAAAAGAGTAATCGTTTGCACATGAATTATAGCTTCTTTAATTCCAAGTTCAATTTCAATGCCAATTTGAGTTATCGCTTTGAGAATAATGCCATCGAACAGATTGTCAAGATGAACAATGGAGTTTCAGAAACGACCTACGACAATATCGGTAAGAGTAAGCGGGTTGGCCTTTCTCTGTATGCCAGTTATACGCCGATACCTTTGTTGCGGATCATGTTTAACGGAGGTGCTGATTATTCTGACTTGTCCAGTTCGGAAATGGCCTTGGGAAATACTGGATTTAGCGGACGTATGTTCACCGGTGTTCAGTTTAATTTACCGAAAGATTTCCGGGTAGACTTGCGTGGTGGTTACTTCTCGCCGAGAATTTCTTTGCAGGGAAAACGTTCTCCGATGTACTTTACCGACTTTGCCATCAACAAGAGCTTCTTGAAAAAGAAACTGACGGTATCTCTGACATGCCGTAATCCGTTCTGGAAGACCATTAAGATGGAAAGTACAACCGAAGACCCGGCATTTGACATGACAACGGTCAACTATATGCGGGCACGCGATTTCCGCATCAGTGTGACTTATCGGTTCGGTACTTTGAAAGATGCTATCAAGAAAGTAAAACGTGGTATCAGCAATGACGATGTAGATAGTAATAATGGAGGTGGAAATGAAGGTATGATGTAATACCTTCATGGCAGATCATAAGAAAGCCCTCGGATTTACACTTCCTAAATCCGAGGGCTTTTTTGTATCTGATAGAAAACCTTATTCCGCTTTCTTTCGTGTAACCCGTTTTTTCGTTGCCGGTTTCTGATCTGCTTCGCTGACCAGCTTCATACAATCGGCCAAGGTCATTTCGGCAGGTGTATAACCCGTTTTCGGTATTCGGTAGTTTTTGCCTTTGTAGGCAATATAAGGACCATAACGTCCGTTCAGGATTTCCAGTTCAGGATCTTCTTCAAACTTCTTGATGAAGCGGTTCTCGTCTTTCTCGCGCTTTTGCTGGATCAATTCTATGGCTTCTTCCAATGTGATGGAGATTGGGCTCTTGTCTTTCGGAATGGAAACGAACTTCCCGTCATGACGGATGAACGGACCAAACCGGCCGATAGCTGCTACTACAACTTTTCCTTCGTATTCTCCAACCGTACGAGGCAACTCAAACAACTTCAATGCTTCTTCCAAGGTGATCGTCTCAATAGACTGACCTTTTAGCAAGGTAGCGAACTGAGGCTTTTCATTATCTTTTTCGGCATTCGATTCTCCAATTTGAGCCACTGGTCCGAATCGGCCGATCTTAACGAATACGGGTTTTCCGCTTTTCGGGTCAATACCTAATTGGCGTTCTCCCACTTTATGTTCTGTGCGGATAGCGGCTGTCTGTTCGACTACCGGATGGAAAACCTGGTAGAAATTGTCGATGACTTTTGTCCAGTTTTCTTCTCCTTCCGCAATGGCATCGAACTCCTTCTCTACTTTGGCAGTAAAGTTGTAGTCCATGACCAATTGGAAATATTCCATCAGGAAGTCATTTACCACGATACCGATATCGGTAGGCATTAACTTGTTCCGGTCAGCTCCTACCATTTCAGTCTTGGTGCTTTCCTGAATACCTTTTTTATTTAGAGTCAGGATAGAGTAAGCACGTTCGGTTCCTTCCTTGTCTCCTTTAATGACATATTCCCGGTTCTGAATGGTTTGGATAGTTGGCGCATACGTAGAAGGACGGCCAATACCCAATTCTTCCAAACGGCGGACCAGCGTAGCTTCTGTATAACGAGCCGGACGCTGGGTGAAACGCTCCGTAGCAGTAGCTTCTTTCAGTTGCAGAGCATCTTGCAGATGGACAACGGGCAGTAAGGTGTTTCCTTGTTCCTTTTCCTGGTCATCATCCGTGCTTTCGTGATATACTTGTAAGAATCCGTCGAATACAACGACTTCTCCCGTAGCGACGAATTTCTCTTTCAAGCCGTTTATATCTACAGAGATGGTTGTCCGTTCCAGTTCGGCATCAGCCATCTGGCAAGCGATGGTCCGTTTGCGGATCAAATCATATAACTTACGTTCCTGAGCTGTACCGTCGATTTCTGCCTTGGCAATATACGTCGGACGGATGGCTTCGTGAGCTTCCTGCGCTCCTTTACTCTTCGTATGATATTGACGGAACTTGTAATATTTTTCTCCGTATGATTCCAAAATAGCATCTTTGGCTGTACCCAATGCCAGGTCACTCAAGTTGAATGAGTCCGTACGCATGTAAGTAATGAATCCGGATTCATACAACCGCTGGGCGATCATCATGGTTTGAGAAACCGAATACCCCAATTTACGAGCAGCTTCCTGTTGCAAGGTTGATGTTGTAAACGGAGGAGCCGGAGACTTACGTACCGGTTTCTTACTGATATCATCAATCGTAAATGTTGCCTGTTGGCAAGCCTTCAGGAAGGCTTGCGCTTCTTCCTTGGTCTTCAAACGGCGGTTTAGCTCGGCTTTCAATATAGTCTTACCGTCGGGAAGGATGAAATTAGCTGTTACCCGATAAGCTGCTTCGGATACGAAGTCCTGAATTTCACGCTCACGTTCCACGATCAGCCGGACTGCTACCGATTGCACACGGCCGGCAGATAAGGCGGGCTTGACTTTTCTCCACAAGATCGGAGAAAGCTGGAAGCCGACGATACGATCCAATACACGGCGCGCCTGTTGGGCGTTGACCAGATTCATATCGATGCTGCGTGGCGTTTCAATAGCATGTAAGATAGCTGTCTTGGTAATCTCGTGGAAAACGATACGGCGCGTGTTTTCAGGTTTTAATCCCAAAACTTCATATAAATGCCATGATATGGCTTCTCCTTCGCGGTCCTCATCGGATGCGAGCCATACCATTTCGGCGGCTTTCGATTCAGCCTTGAGTTCGGAAACCAGCTTCTTTTTATCGGCCGGAATTTCGTATTGCGGAGCGTAATTGTGCTCGATATCAATACTGAACTGTTTCGTTTTCAAGTCGCGGATGTGTCCGTAGCTCGACAATACCTTGTAGTCTTTACCCAAGAACTTTTCAATGGTTTTTGCCTTGGCCGGAGACTCCACTATTACCAGATTCTTTTGCATAATTGTTTTATTTCTGATTGGAATCGGCTGCAAATGTACAAGATAATCTTTAAATAAAACAAATTGCCTTCTTTTTTTATACATTTGTGCGTAGTTATTTAAAAGCTGACACAAGTATGGAAGAAATAAAGAATCTGATTTATGCTGGCAAGGTAGATGATGCCATTCTACAATTGAACGCCTATATACAAGAGCACCCGGATAGTGATGAGGCTTATTATTTATTGGGAAATGCTTGGCGGAAAAAGGGGGACAACCGCCAAGCCTTGAATAATTATCTGGAAGCCATTCACCGGAATCCGGACAGTCCGGCCAAGAATGCCTATGATATGCTGATGGATATTCTGGATTTCTATTATAAAGAAATGTATAACCAATGATGTAAAAGGGCGTGCCATGAAGAACATAGGTAGATGGATATTGGCTGTAACGGGTATATGGCTGGTTCAATTGCTTTCAGCTCAGCAACTTCCGGAAATCCGGATGGTGGACATTCCGGCGGGTTCTTTCTATATGGGTGGTGAAGGAACCGGAGAAGATTATGATGAACTGCCAATTCATAAAGTAAATATCACCCATCCGTTTAAGATGAGTATGACAGAGATCACTAATGCGCAGTTTGAAGCTTTCCGGCCGGAACATAAGGCATTGCGAGGGAAGAACGGCCTTTCGCTGGAAGATGATGAGGCCGTGGTGTACGTCAGCTATGCGGATGTAGTGGCTTTCTGTGAGTGGCTCAGCCGGAAAGAAGGGAAACACTATCGTCTGCCTACCGAAGCGGAATGGGAATATGCCTGCCGGGCAGGTACGTATTACTTATATAATACGGGTGACGGTTTGCCGGAAGCATATCGGAAGAATCAACAGACGGCCCGCGACTTGAAACCGGTCTCGCTGAAGGTAGGACAAACACCACCGAATGCGTTCGGACTTTGTGACATGCACGGGAATGTGGAAGAATGGTGTTTGGATTGGTATGGCCCTTATTTGCCGAGCGAGCAAAACGATCCGGCAGGTAGAACTACGGGTGATTTCCGGGTAACACGTGGCGGTAGCCATAATACCCCGGATAAATACCTGCGTTCGGGCAATCGAATGGCGATGATTCCGGAAGACAAGCACGCCCAGACCGGTTTCCGGATTGTGGAATCGGCGTTTACACCGGTAGCAACGGTAGCACCGGTACTTCCTCCGGCTAATCAGCAAGAAGTCAATCAGACAAATTATACCTGGAAGGTCGTGAAAGATCCGGTATTCAAAGCGCCAGTTCCTTATGTATTACAACCGGAACCGGGTAGTGGAAATCCTTTCTTCTCCCATAATCACCAACCGGCTATTACCTGGTGTGATAATGGCGATCTGCTGGCTATCTGGTTCTCAGCGGATGAAGAGAATGGTCGGGGTATGGTGGTACTGGCTTCCCGGTTACGGGCGGGAACGGAACAGTGGGATCGTTCGTCTCTCTTCTTTAAAGTGCCCGACCGGAATATGACGGGTTCGGCCTTGCTGAACGACCGTCAGGGCACGTTGTATCATCTGAATGGCGTGGAAGCGTCAGGCGACTGGCAGAATCTGATGATGGTGATGCGTACCAGCCGGGATAACGGACAGACCTGGTCAGCCCCACAAATTATTGCACCGGAACATACCAAGCGTCATCAGGTCATTGCCGGGACAATCCGTACACGCGAAGGCTGGTTGATCCAACCCTGTGATGCCGGACCGGGCAGTCACGACGGGGCAGCCATTCATATCAGCAAAGACGGAGGCAAGACCTGGCAGGATCCGTGGGACGGGAAACCTTTGCCAGAATTTAAGGAAGGAAATACGGGTTCGACGATAGCTGGTATTCATGCTGGAGTGGTGCAATTGAAGGATGGTTCGCTTATGGCGTTGGCACGAGGTAACAGTATCTTGAATAAGGAAGGAAAATTGCGGATGCCGATGAGCATCTCGAAAGATAGGGGAAAGACGTGGACTTATTATGCTTCCGAGTTCCCGCCGATTGACGGTGGTCAACGTCTGGTCTTTATGCGCCTGAATGAAGGTCCGCTGTTACTCATTTCGTTTACCGACCATCCGTTGCGTACGCCCGAAGCCGAACGTGGCCTGATTTTCCCCGATCGGGGAGGAAATAATTACCGGGGATATGGCCTGTATGCCGCCGTATCGTATGATAAAGGTAAGACTTGGCCGGTAAGACGGTTGCTGACAGATGGTACAACCCGCTTTCTGGATGGTGGTGCCTGGACCAAACATTTCCTGATGGATGCGACGCATGCTGAACCACGCGGTTATATGGCAGCCACACAAAGCCCGGACAATCTGATACATCTGGTGAGCAGCCGTCTGTATTACTGCTTTAATCTGGCTTGGATTACGGACGGACAGAATATTCCAGAAAGAAATTGATGATTTGAATAGGAAAGTTTTCCTCATTTTTAATGTGTGAAAAGAGAATGACATACCTTTTTTTGCCGATAAATATGTACATTTGTGACATTAAAAAAGGAAGGATATGCGTTACTACTCGATTATAATCCCGGTCTATAATCGTCCGGACGAAGTGGATGATTTGTTGTATAGTCTGACTTTGCAGACCTATACGAATTTTGAGGTCCTTATTATTGAGGATGGCTCGACGGTACCTTGTGAGACAGTAGTTCAGCGTTATGAGAAGAAACTGAAGATCCGTTATTTTGTGATACCGAATGGCGGACCCAGCGGGGCACGTAATTATGGAGCGCGTATCAGTGAAGGCGAATATCTGTTGATCCTGGATTCGGACTGTATCTTGCCGGAAACTTATCTGGAGGCAGTAGAGCGTTCGTTGAATGAAACTGATGCAGATGCTTTCGGTGGACCGGATTGTGCGCATCCGTCGTTTAATGCGATTCAGAAGGCTATCAGTTATGCCATGACTTCCTTTTTCACGACCGGAGGCATTCGGGGAGGCAAGAAGAAACTGGATCAGTTCTATCCCCGGAGTTTTAATATGGGTATTCGGCGGGATGTCTTTATAAAGCTGGATGGATTTGATACGTCCATGCGCTATGGAGAGGATATTGATTTTAGTACACGTATCATTCAAGGGGGATATACCACCCGGTTATTCCCCGAAGCATACGTTTATCATAAGCGGCGTACGCGTTTGATCCAGTTCTTCCGTCAGGTAGAACATTCGGGAGAAGCCCGTATTGCTTTAACGCAGAAATACCCTTCAACCTTAAAGATCGTTCATTGTCTGCCGGTCGTATTTGTTATAGGTGTGATAGGCCTGTGTCTCTTGGGTATTTTATGCCCTTGGCTGTACCTGTTACTACTGCTTTATGTTCTGTTGCTGTTTGTAGATGCGACTTATCAATACAAAGGGAATATTTGGATTGGTATGTTATCTGTTGCAGCGGCCTTTACTCAATTGTTTGGTTATGGAACCGGTTTTATCCGGGCTTGGTGGAAATGGAAATTAAAGAAATAAACTAGTAATGCAGAAAGCCGGTATCAACTAAAAAACATGCAGACTCAAAAACTTACAAACTTAAGAAGTAAAAAATGACGAAAGATATTACAACCGATAAAGTAACAGATGATCTGCGCTATTTGCAATTATTGTCGCGTAGTTTTCCGACAATTGCAGATGCCAGTACAGAGATTATCAATTTGGAAGCTATCTTGAACTTGCCGAAGGGTACTGAGCATTTCTTGTCGGATGTTCATGGTGAGTATCAGGCATTCAATCATGTGTTGAAGAATGCTTCCGGCTCCATCAAAAGGAAAGTGGATGAGATCTTCAACAATACCATGCGGGAAGGAGAGAAGAAAGAGCTCTGTACGTTGATTTATTACCCGGAAGAAAAGCTGGTACGGGTAAAGTCTGCTGAAAAAGATCTGGACGATTGGTATATGATTACCTTAAACCAGCTGGTGAAGGTATGCCGTAATGTCTCTTCTAAATATACCCGTTCAAAAGTACGGAAGGCTTTACCTCGTGAGTTTTCCTATATCATACAGGAGTTATTGCATGAATCGTTGCTGGAACCGAATAAGTCGGCTTATGTAGATCAGATTATTCATACGATTATATCGACCGGTCGGGCTGACGACTTTATCATTGCTATGTGTAACCTGATTCAGCGACTGACGATTGACTCGTTACATATCATTGGGGATATTTATGACCGTGGTCCGGGTGCCCATATCATCATGGATACTCTTTGTGATTATCATAATTGTGACATCCAGTGGGGAAACCACGATATGCTTTGGATGGGGGCTGCTGCGGGAAATCTGGGGAGCATGACGAACGTAGTACGAATGTGTTTGCGATATGGTAATTTAGCTACTCTGGAAGACGGTTATGGGATTAATCTGTTGCCTTTGGCTACATTTGCCATGGAAACTTACGCCGATGATCCCTGTGAGCTGTTTGTTCCCAAAATAACAGCGGGAGATACGATGTATGATGCAAAGACAGTTCGCCTGATAGCCCAGATGAATAAAGCCATCTCTGTTGTTCAATATAAGGTTGAAGGAGAAATCATTCGCCGTCGTCCGGAATTTGGTATGGATGACCGGATGCTGCTTCATCGGATTAACCTGGAGAAAGGAACGATTCATTTGAATGGGAAGGATTATGAATTGAAAGATAAATATTGGCCGACTTTAGATCCTAAAGATCCGTATCGTCTGTCGATAGAAGAAGAAGATATGTTACGTCGTATCCAGCGTTCTTTTGAAGGGAGCGAGAAACTACGTAAGCATATGCTTTGTCTGTTCCGTCATGGCAGTATGTATAAGGTTTGTAATTCCAACCTGCTGTTTCATGCTTCTGTTCCGATGAATAGTGATGGAACCTTGAAAGAAGTAAAAGTGGACGGTGAATATTTCAAGGGAAAAGCCTTGTTGGATAAAGTTGATCAGTTGGTACGGACTGCTTATTTTGATCCAGAGGATTCACCTCAGAAACAGTTTGCCATGGATTATATCTGGTATTTGTGGTGTGGTAAGGATTCTCCTTTGTTTGATAAAAGCCGGATGGCCACATTCGAACGTTGTTTCTTGTCTGAAAAGGAACTTCAAAAGGAAGAAAAAGGAGCTTATTATACCTTGCGAGAAGAGGAATCGGTGTGCGATATGTTGTTGGATGAATTTGGAGTAACCGGTGAACACCGGCACATCGTCAACGGTCATGTACCGGTTCGTTCTATCAAGGGTGAAAATCCGATTAAGGCCAATGGAAAACTGTTGGTTATTGATGGTGGATTCTCGAAAGCTTATCATTCGGAGACGGGAATTGCCGGTTATACGTTGGTCTATCATTCACGTGGATTTCAATTGGTACAGCATGAACCTTTTCAGTCAACGACAAAAGCTATTGAAGAAGGCTTGGATATTCGCTCAACAACGATCGTTGTCGAGCTGAGTGCACACCGTCAGATGGTAAAAGATACCGATAAAGGGGCTGAACTGAAGCAACAGATACACGATTTGGAGAATCTTTTGTATGCTTATCGGAACGGTTTGCTTCAGGAACGCGAACGAGAACTCCGTTATTATTACAGATATTAGTCGGTTCTTGAGTATGAAGAATCGTATTGCCTTATTACCATTATTGTCGGTTTGTCTGGTTTTGCTGTTTGGCTTGAGCCTGGTTTATGGCGCCGTCTCTATTCCTTTACGGGAAGTTATCGATATTTTATGTGGCAAGGGCTCTTCTTCGCCAGCATGGGAACATATTGTATGGCAGGCCAGGTTACCTCAGGCGGTGACAGCTCTTTTTGCAGGAGCCTCCTTGGCCGTAAGTGGATTGCTGTTACAGACGTTGTTTAGGAATCCGTTGGCTGGTCCTTCCATATTGGGTATCAGTGATGGTGCTAATCTGGGGGTAGCGGCTGTATTATTATATTGGGGAGGAAGTATCAGTCAGGTATCCGACTTCCCCATTACCGGATATGTAGCCGTGATCTTGGCTGCTTTATTGGGAGCATTTGCTATTTTAGGTATCATTATCTATTTCTCCTCGAAGGTGAAAAACAATGTCATGCTGCTGATTATCGGAATAATGATCGGTTATATGGCCTCTTCTCTGATTTCAATCTTGAATTATTATGCGGCAGCCGATCGTGTACATGCTTTTGTGATGTGGGGGTTAGGTAACTTCTCGGCTGTTTCTATGGAACAATTACCTTTTTTCTCGATAGTTTCGGTAACTGGACTTTTATTATCGGTACTGCTTATCAAACCATTGAATGCTTTGCTGCTGGGAGAAATGTATGCAGCCAATTTAGGAGTAAAGGTAAAGCAGGCACGTATGCAAATCTTATTCTGTACCGGATTACTGACAGCCATTGTGACTGCTTTTTGTGGTCCCATCTCTTTTATTGGATTGGCTGTACCTCATATAGCACGTCTGCTGTTAGGCACATCCAATCATAAGTTATTAGTTCCGGCAACGATATTGGCTGGTTCGTGTGTGGCTTTGTTATGTAATTTGCTGATGGTTGTTCCGGGCAGCAATACAATATTACCTTTGAATGCTGTTACACCGATGTTGGGTGCGCCGGTCATCATTTATGTAATTATTAATCGTAAAAACATTCAGTATTTTAATTGAGGATGAAACAGGATCCGGTTATTACGACAAATGCTTTGACGATAGGCTATCTGTTGAAAGGTGGGCGGAGGAAAGTCGTACACGAAGGTTTGAACTTGCAGTTACGAGCAGGAGAAGTAACTTGTCTTTTGGGATTGAATGGGGCCGGTAAGTCAACGTTACTTCGTACATTATGTGGTTTTCAGCCTGCGTTGCAAGGAGAAATTTATTTGTCTGGGAAGGCCTTGGATAACTACTCCAGGGCTTCGTTTGCCATGACACTGGGAGTTGTATTGACCGAGAAAACGAATGCCGGAGGATTGACTGTTTATGAACTGGTCTCTCTGGGCAGGCATCCTTATACAGGCTTTTGGGGTAGATTACGGGAAGCGGATAGACAAATCATAGAAGATTCGATGGAGGCTGTTGGTATTGCGCATAAAGCCTCTCAGTTTGTTTCGGAACTGAGCGATGGAGAACGCCAGAAGGCTATGATAGCTAAAGTATTGGCTCAACAATGCCCGGTTATTTTATTGGATGAACCGACCGCTTTTCTGGATGTGACCAGCCGGATTGAAACGATGGCTCTTTTGCATCGTCTGGCAGTAGAGCAGCAAAAGTCCATTTTGCTATCTACCCACGATTTGGATTTGGCAATCCAGATGGCAGATTGTTTGTGGCTGTTAGCAAAAGACAAGCCGATGGTTGCAGGTTCTCCTGAAGACCTGATTCTGCAAGGAGCATTTACTTCTTTCTTTGATCGGGGCATGATTCATTTTGATTCCCAGACGGGTAGATTGAATTTAGTACAAAAGAATCAGCCTGTATTGGTAAGAGGTGAATCGAATTTAGTCTATTGGTTGGGCAATGCCTTGAAACGTAATGGTTTTGATCCGATGGAAAATGGTCATGTGGATATCGAGATTACAGCTCATACTTCTTCTTGTATTCATTTGCATCAAGTGGGTCGGGAACCTCGGACTTTTACTTCTGTTGCTTCATTGGTGGAGCATTTGAAAGATATGTCTTTCTTTATCCATAATTAACAGAATAACATGCAACTTTTGAGGGCTTAAAACTGTCTATATAGTATAATATTAAATATTTAAACAGGAAGAAAAGTATGAAAAGATTAGTAATGATGTTGGTTGCATTCCTGTTGGTAGGAACAGGAGCCATGTTTGCTCAGGAGGATACGAGAGCTGCCAGAAAGGCAGCTAAGGAAGCTGAAAAAGCTGCTCGAGAAGCAGCCGAAATGCAGGCGTTTGAAACGGCTAAGAAAGCTATATTCGATAAAGATTTCGTTTTGGAAGCCGACCGGGTTGAATTCAAGCGAGGTAATTTTAAGTATGTAACACCGAGTACGAATTTTGTCTCTTTAATAGATGGAAAGGCAACTGTGCAGTTATCGTTTGACGGAGCTTTTGCCGGACCGAACGGAATAGGCGGAATTACAGTGGAAGGAACTCCTTCGAATGTAGAGGTTGAAACCGATAAGAAAGGAAATGTAAACTTTAAGATGATGGTACAGGGAATAGGTATTTCCGCTTCTATTACCATACGGATGATAGAAGGATCGTCCAAATGTACGGCGACTGTTTCACCAAACTTCAATAGCAACCGGATTTCTTTCACCGGAACGGTTTATCCGAGTGCGGAATCATCTGTCTTTAAAGGACGAGCTTTGTAATATCGGTAAAGAGTTTATAAGTACAGGATTCGGAAACTAACGAATTCTAAAAAAGAAAGTCACGAGAATTAAAATCGATTCTCGTGACTTTTTTTGTAAACTTTCGTAGCTTTGTTGTCCAAACAAATGATTTTACGTTATGCAGTTATCTTTAGAACAAAAAGACATTCATAAATTCCTGATGATAGGCGATAAAGTACTGATTAAACCGAAGAATCCACAAAGCCTGACAAAGACTGGACTTTATTTGCCGCCTTCGGTACAGGAGAAGGAGAAAATACAGGTCGGTTATATTATAAAGGTAGGACCGGGATATCCGCTTCCGGCACAGAATGAAGAACGGGAAGTTTGGGAAAAGAAAGAAGAAGAAGTCCGTTACTTGCCGTTGCAGGCCCAGGAAGGTGACTTGGCTGTTTATTTGCAGAATGCCGCCTATGAGATCAATTTTAATGAAGAAAAGTATCTGATAGTACCTCATTCTGCTATTCTAATGTTGGTTCGGGATGAAGGATTGTTTGAATAATTAGATTTTTTCTTGACAAAAGTCGTTTTATCTAATTTAATAGCGTATATTTGCTTTCTGTTAATCAATACAAACTTTCGATAAAATGCGATTATATGAATAAGATAGTTGGTAAAGAGTTTTTCTCGGAAAAAGTCGTGAAGCTTGAAGTCGAAGCTCCGCTGATTGCCCGTTCTCGGAAAGCCGGGCATTTTGTGATTGTGCGCGTAGGTGAAAAAGGTGAGCGTATGCCTTTAACCATTGCAGAAGCTGATGTGAAGAAGGGTACAATTACACTGGTTGTTCAAGAAGTTGGTCTCTCTTCTACCAAACTGTGTCAGTTGGAAGTAGGTGACTACATAACGGATGTGGTAGGTCCGCTGGGACAGGCAACGCATATCGAAAAGTTTGGTACAGTGGTTTGCGCCGGTGGAGGTGTGGGTGTTGCTCCGATGTTACCGATTGTGCAGGCACTGAAGGCTGCAGGAAACCGAGTGATTACGGTTTTGGCCGGCCGGACAAAAGAACTGATTATTTTGGAAGAGGAAATGCGAGCCAGTTCGGATGAGGTGATTATCATGACGGACGACGGTTCGTATGGACAGAAAGGTTTGGTAACAGAGGGAGTAGAAGCTGTCATTTTAAGGGAGAAAGTGGACAAGTGCTTTGCCATTGGTCCGGCTATCATGATGAAGTTTGTCTGCCTGCTGACCAAGAAATATGATATCCCGACAGATGTTTCTTTGAATACGATCATGGTGGATGGTACGGGTATGTGTGGAGCATGCCGTATTACGGTGGGTGGAAAGACGAAGTTCGTTTGTGTAGATGGACCTGAGTTTGACGGACATCAGGTGGACTTCGACGAGATGCTTAAACGTATGGGGGCTTTCAAGGAGATTGAACGGGAAGAAATCCATAAGCTGGATCATATGGAAGAGGCGCATGCAGTAGCGTTGAACGACCGTACAGCTCCGTGGCGGGAAGAATTGCGGAAAGCGATGAAGCCAAAGGAACGTACTGCAATTCCACGTGTCAAGATGAATGAACTGGATCCTGAATATCGTTCACATACGCGTCTGGAAGAAGTAAATCAGGGATTAACAGCTGAACAGGCTCGTACAGAGGCAAGCCGTTGTTTGGACTGTGCGAATCCGACATGTATGACGGGTTGTCCGGTAGGTATTAATATTCCATCTTTTATCAAGAATATTGAACGCGGAGAATTTTTGGAAGCTGCTAAAGTTTTGAAGGAAACGAGTGCGCTACCGGCTGTTTGTGGTCGTGTTTGTCCGCAGGAAAAGCAATGTGAATCGAAGTGTATCCATTTAAAGATGGGACACGAAGCGGTTGCTATCGGTTATTTGGAACGCTTTGCTGCCGACTATGAACGGGAGAGTGGACAGATTTCCTTACCCGAAGTAGCTCAGCCTAATGGCATTAAGGTTGCGGTTATCGGTTCGGGGCCTGCCGGTCTTTCTTTTGCAGGTGATATGGCGAAGCTGGGATATGAAGTAACTGTGTTTGAAGCTTTGCATGAGATTGGCGGAGTACTGAAGTATGGTATCCCGGAATTCCGTTTACCCAATAAGATCGTAGATGTAGAGATCGAGAATCTTTCCAAGTTGGGAGTAACCTTTGTAAAAGATTGTATTGTCGGAAAGACAATCAGTGTGGACGATCTGAAAGCTGATGGTTTCCAAGGAATCTTTGTCGCTTCGGGTGCCGGTCTGCCGAACTTTATGAATATTCCAGGCGAGAACTCCATCAATATTATGTCATCTAATGAATATCTGACTCGTGTAAACTTGATGGATGCGGCGAATTCGGAATCAGATACACCGGTTGCATTTGGAAAGTGTGTAGCTGTGATTGGCGGAGGTAATACGGCTATGGATTCTGTCCGTACTGCTAAGCGTTTGGGTGCAGAGAAGGCGATGATTATTTATCGTCGTTCAGAGCAGGAAATGCCAGCTCGTTTGGAAGAAGTAAAACATGCAAAGGAAGAAGGAGTTGAGTTCCTGACTTTACATAATCCGATTGAATACAAGGCTGACGAGAAAGGTCGTGTTAAGCAGGTTGTACTGCAGAAGATGGAACTGGGCGAACCGGATGCTTCTGGTCGTCGGAGTCCGGTGCCGATTCCGGGGGCTATTGAAACATTGGATATTGACTTGGCGATTGTCAGTGTAGGTGTTTCGCCGAATCCGATAGTTCCACATTCTATTCCGGGTTTGGAATTAGGACGAAAAGGTACGATTGCTGTTAATGAGAATATGGAATCTTCCATTCCGATGATTTATGCCGGAGGAGATATTGTCCGTGGAGGTGCTACAGTTATCTTGGCAATGGGCGACGGTTGTCGTGCGGCAGCAGCCATGCATCAACAGTTGTCGAAGAATAAATAATATATTGGGTTGATTTTATACCTGAAATAGAGGAAGTCCGGTTGTAGTCTTTATGGCAAGGCAACCGGACTTCCTTTATTTTATCTCTTCAGAATGATTTTATGATACTGCTGGATGTCAAATGTCTATTATGATAGATCTTTCTTGGACCGGAATTGTGTAGGTGTCATGCCTAAATGTTTTTTTGTATATTTCGTGAAAAATGACAGGTTCGGGAAATCCAGATCCAGCGCAATTTCCTTAATACTTTTGCTTGAATACTTGAGTTCATATTTGATACATTCAACGGCATGTTCGTTGATAATTGATAAGGCATTTTTCCCTCGAATCTGTTTGACTATGCGAGACAAGTATTTGGGGGAATAACAGAGCTTATCGGCATAATATGAAACAGACCGGTGTTTTCCATTATCAGACATGAGTTCTTCCATGAACCGCTTGAAGACATAATCAGCCTGTAAAGGTTTTTGAGAAGTGTCTATTGGATTATCCGGTAAATTGATCTTTGCGTTGATGATTCCCATCATTTCACAAAAGAATGCTCCAAACAAAAGTTGTAAGACTTCTTTCTTTTCTTCAAACATGGTACTTTTGATCCGCGAATTGATCAAGAACCGATATTGATCGAATGATTCGACTTCATCCGGACTGAGATGTCTGACCGGATTCTTATGAATATAGTGCATGACCTTCCAGTGGTCTTTATCGAATTGTAAAGTACGTTCCAGAAAAGGTGCAGACAGACAGGCAAATTCGGTTGCATGGTTTGGACTGGCCAAAACCTTACTGATGATCAGATTCGGCGGACTGAGTAACAAATCGTTTTTCTCCAGAGAATAACTTTGGTTATTTAGTTCGATCTGGATATGACCTTCCGTGCAGAATAACATGAGGAACAAATCAAGTTTAACCTTCTCTTGCCCTAAAAGAAGGTGATCAAGACTATTGCTTACAACCAAATAATCGTCGGCATAACTGTCATGATTGTAACTTTTGAGTTGTTCAATATTCACTTTGATGATTTCTTCTTGTTCCATATTCCTATTTTTTGTCGCCAAAGATGGGAAATAAAGATACTAGTTCTACATTCAATTTGCTATCAAAAATGTCCTATTTTCCACTTTGCGGCAAACCTCAAAAGGCAAAAAGGGAAATGGATCATTCCTGTGCGAAAAAAGATTACTCGTGTGATTTCCTCTTACGGTACTTTTGCCGCGAATTTTAAATTATTGATATGAATACATTAGGAAGAAAATGCTGGCAAATAGCTCTTATTTGCTTTACGTTAGGGTTGATCTCCTGCAAACAGGAGGAGAAAGGACAAGCTGAGGCAAAGTATTCGGTGATGAAAATCTCCGCAAATGCCGAGAAAGAAGTGATGACTTCCTATTCAGCTACTATTGAGGGGAAACAGGATATAGCGATATATCCTCAAGTTTCAGGTTATATTGAAAAGTTATGTGTAACTGAGGGTGAGAAAGTGCGTGAAGGACAGATTCTGTTTGTAATAGATCAAGTCCCGTACAAAGCCGCTCTTGAGACTGCCTTGGCAAATGTGAAAGTAGCAGAAGCCTCATTGGCTACAGCTGAACTGACATACAACAGTACCAAGGCTTTGTTTGAACAGAAAGTAGTTTCGGATTATAACTTACAGACTAGCCGGAATTCTTATCTCACGGCACAGGCTCAACTGGCACAGGCGAAAGCTGAAGAAGTGAACGCCCGGAATAACTTATCGTATACGGAAGTAAAAAGTCCGAGTGATGGTGTTATCGGAATGTTGCCTTATCGAAAAGGTGCTTTGGTAAGTCCTTCTATTCCGCAACCGTTGACGACAGTTTCTGATAATTCGGATATGTATGTATATTTCTCGATGACCGAGAATCAGTTACTGGCATTAGCCCGGCAGTATGGAACTGTTGATCAGGCGATCAAAGATATGCCGGAAATCCAGCTTCAGTTGAACGATCAGAGTATGTACGAGAAGAAGGGACGGATCGAATCTATCAGTGGAGTAATCGACAAAACCACAGGAACTGTAGGTGTCCGTGCTGTATTCCCGAATGAAGCTCGTCTGTTACACAGTGGATCTTCTGGTAATGTGCTGATCCCAAGTACTTATAAAAACTGTATCTTGATTCCTCAAGGAGCAACAGTTCAGTTGCAGGATAAGATTATCACGTATAAGATTGTAGATGGTAAAGCAACTTCTACCTTGATTCAGGTAGCGAGTGTTGACGACGGACGTGAATACATTGTATTGGACGGATTGAAAGAAGGAGATGAAATCGTTTCGGAAGGAGCTGGTATGCTTCGTGAAGGAACCCAGATAAAATAAGGATATGGCTTTATGAAAGGAAATATATTTATTAAGCGGCCTGTGATGGCCCTGTCTATTTCTATTCTGATCCTGATCGTCGGATTTATTTCGTTGGCAACATTGCCTGTTGAGCAGTATCCGGATATTGCGCCGCCTACTGTTCGTGTGGAGGCAACTTATACAGGAGCCAACGCGGAAGCCGTTATGAACAGTGTGATCATGCCGTTGGAAGAAAGTATCAACGGTGTGGAAAACATGATTTATATCACATCAACGGCAACCAACTCGGGTTCAGCAGAAATCTTGGTTTACTTCAAACAGGGAACGGATCCGGATATGGCGGCTGTCAATGTGCAGAACCGTGTTTCCAAAGCTCAGGGTTTATTACCTTCTGAAGTAACAAAAATCGGTGTCAGTACAACGAAACGTCAGAATAGTTTCTTGCAGATTGGAGCCTTGGTTAGTCCGGATAATCGTTATGATGAAACATTCTTGGCTAATTACTTGGATATAAATGTTATTCCACAGATTAAACGTATTCAGGGCGTTGGTGATGTCTTGGAATTAGGTGATACCTATAGTATGCGTATTTGGATGAAGCCGGATCGTATGGCTCAATATGGATTGGTTCCTTCGGATGTAACAACTGCGTTAGGAGAACAGAACATTGAGTCTCCAACAGGTTCATTGGGAGAAAATTCAGATCATGTATTCCAATATACGATGAAATATAAAGGACGTCTGAAAAGTACGGAAGAGTTTGAGAATATTGTAATCCGTTCACAGTCTGATGGTTCGGTTTTACGTCTAAAGGATGTTGCAGAAGTTGAATTAGGACGTCTTTCTTATAGTTATCATGGTGAAGTAGATGGTGCTCCGGGTGTGATTTTTATGGTATTCCAGGTTGCTGGAGCCAACGCAACAGCGGTTAATGAAGAAATCTCCGCGTTGTTGGATGATATGTCTAAGGAACTTCCGACGGGAACTGAATTTATCCAGATGATGAGTGTCAATGATTTCTTGTTTGCTTCTATTCATAATGTAGTGGAAACTTTGGTCATTGCCATTATCCTGGTTGTATTGGTAGTTTATTTCTTCTTGCAGGATTTCAAGAGTACGTTGATACCATCTATTTCGATTATCGTTTCTTTGATCGGAACATTCGCTTGCTTGCAAATTGCCGGTTTCAGTATCAATATCCTGACATTGTTTGCCTTGGTGTTGGCCATTGGTACGGTTGTGGATGATGCCATTATTGTGGTAGAAGCGGTGCAGGCGAAGTTTGACGTTGGCTATAAGTCTTCTTATCTGGCGACAAAAGATGCTATGAGCGATGTAACCATGGCGGTTATTTCTTGTACGGGTGTGTTTATGGCGGTATTTATCCCTGTTACATTCATGGGTGGAACATCTGGTGTCTTCTACACGCAGTTTGGTGTAACAATGGCTGTGGCTGTTGGTTTGTCTTGTATTAATGCATTGACTCTTTGTCCGGCCTTGTGTGCCATGATGATGAAACCTTCGGATGGAGAAAAAGGTGCCAAGAGTTTCAACGGTCGGGTTCGTGCGGCTTATAATGCTTCTTATAATGCTCTGTTAGGTAAATATAAGAAAGGATTGATGTTCTTGTTCCATCACCGGTGGATGGCTTGGGCTTCATTTGCGGTGGTAATCGTCTTATTGGTTTACCTGATGACGACCACAAAAACAGGATTGGTTCCACAGGAAGACCAGGGTGTTATGATGGTTAATGTAAGTACGTCGCCGGGTAATACGTTGGTAGAAACAGATAAAGTGTTGGATAAAGTAGAGAATATACTAAGGAATACACCAGAGGTAGAACATTACTCAAGAACGGCTGGTTATGGATTGATTTCCGGACAAGGAACTTCGTATGCAACGTTGATTGTCCGATTAAGGAACTGGGAAGAACGAGAAGGCAAAGAACACACGGTGGATGCTGTGATGAAACAGTTGAATGCTCAGTTTGCCTTGATTAAAGAAGCGCAGATCTTCTGCTTCCAGCCAGCTATGATTCCGGGTTACGGTACAGGTAACTCAACCGAATTGTATCTGGAGGACAAGACAGGTGGCGACATGGGTACTTTCTATCAATTGGCTATGCAATATTTGGGAGCGCTGAACCAGCGGCCGGAAGTAGCGATGGCTTATACTTCGTATGCCATGAACTTCCCGCAGATTTCAGTTAATGTAGATGCTGCCAAATGTAAGCGTGCCGGTATTTCTCCCAATACGGTATTGGATGCTTTAGGATCTTATTGTGGTGGTTCGTATGTGTCTAACTTCAATAAGTTTGGTAAAGTATATCGTGTCATGCTGCAGGCATCGCCTGAGACCCGATTGGATAAACATGCCTTGGACAATATGTTTGTACGTAATGGAGATGAAATGGCTCCGATCAGTCAGTTCGTTACGATTAAGAATGTATTAGGTGCTGAAGTAGCCAAACGTTTCAACTTGTATAATACCATTACAGTCAATGTGAATGCGGCAGAAGGATATTCAACAGGTGAAGTTCAGCAGGCCATCAAGGAAGTTGCGGAACAGATGCTTCCTACCGGCTATGGTTATGAATATGGTGGTATGGCTCGTGAAGAGGCTTCAAGTGGAGGTGCACAGACGGTCTTTGTATATGTTCTTTGCGTTGTCTTGATTTATCTGATTCTTGCTTGTTTGTATGAAAGTTTCTGGGTTCCGTTGGCAGTTATCTTATCCGTTCCGTTTGGTTTGATGGGTAGTTTCTTGTTTGCCAAGATTGCCGGTCTGGAAAACAACATCTATTTGCAGACAGGTGTGATTATGTTGATTGGTCTGTTGGCAAAGACGGCCATCTTGATTACCGAATATGCTATTGAACGCCGGCGTAAAGGTATGGGAATAGTTTCGGCTGCTTATTCTGCTGCTCAGGCTCGTTTACGTCCGATTCTGATGACCGTTCTGACAATGGTATTTGGTATGTTACCTTTGATGTTCTCAACTGGTGCCGGAGCGAATGGTAATAGTTCATTGGCAACGGGTGTTGTGGGTGGTATTACGATAGGTACGTTGGCTATACTTTTCGTTGTTCCTGTTCTCTTTATTTTCTTTGAATATTTACAGGAAAGGTTGCGTAAACCGCTGTCTGAAGAAGAAGACATGCAGATTGTGTATGAAAAACTAAAGACTCAGGCAGAACGTGATGCGTTGAATACTAATAAGTAAATGAAAGAATGAAACGTATGAATAAATGGATTTTCATGATAGGCGCTACTTGCATGTTGAGTAGTTGCGGAATATATTCGACCTATAAGCCACAGACATCGGTGCCGGAAAACTTGTATGGAGAAGAGTTCTTGGCAGAGGATACAATGAGCTTGGGTAATTTGGAGTGGCGGGAATTATTTAAAGACCCGCAACTCCAGGCTCTGATTGAAAAAGGATTGCAGAACAATACGGATTTGCGGACAGCACAACTCCGGGTTGAAGAGGCAAAAGCTGCTTTATTGGCTGCTAAATTGTCGTTCTTGCCTTCGTTGGCTTTCTCTCCACAAGGTACAATAAGTAGTTTTGACGGCGAAACATCGAAGACTTATACGGTTCCGGTTTCGGCTAGTTGGGAATTGGATATCTTTGGAAAATTGCGTAATGCCAAGAAACAGGCTCAGGCGGCTTATGAACAGAGTGAAGATTACCAGCAAGCTGTTCATTCCAGTTTGATTGCTAATATAGCCAATACGTATTATACTTTACTGATGTTGGATGAACAGTTGGCTATTTCGGAAAAAACAGCTGTTTCGTGGAAAGAAACCGTACAATCGACCGAGGCGTTGATGAATGCCGGCTTAGCCAACGAGAGTGCTGTTTCGCAAATGAAAGCAACTTATTTTGAAGTCGAGAATTCGGTGCTTGATTTGAAGGAACAGATTAATCAGACAGAAAACAGTTTGGCTTTGTTGTTGGCTGAATCTCCGCAGAGTTTTGATCGGGGGCGTTTGGCTGATCAGGAATTTCCGGAAGAGTTTTCGGTGGGTGTGCCGATACAACTTTTGGCTAACCGTCCGGATGTACGGGAAGCTGAGCGTCAGCTTGAGCAGGCTTTTTATGTAACGAACCAGGCTAACGCAGCCTTTTATCCGTCGATTACACTCAGCGGAAGTGCAGGATGGACAAATTCTGCAGGAGCTCTTATTACGAATCCGGGAAAGTTCCTGGCTTCGGCTGTAGCTTCGCTGACAGAACCTTTATTTAATAGAGGAACATTGATTGCTCAGAAACGTATCGCCAAGGCGCAGCAGAAAGAAGCTTCCCTGGCATTTCAGCAAAAACTGTTGAGTGCCGGTAGCGAGGTTAATGATGCCTTGACCTCTTATCAGACGAGTAGAAATAAACGTAGTAACTATGAACAGCAGATTGTCTCTTTGGAAAATGCTTTGCGAAGTACAACGTTGTTGATGGAACATGGTACGACTACTTATCTGGAAGTATTGACGGCAAAACAAACGTTACTGAGTGCCGAGTTGTCACAAGTGGCCAATCAGTTCAAGGAAATCCAGAGTATGATCAATTTGTATCAGGCTTTGGGCGGCGGACGGATCTAAAACGATTGGATCACTGAAAGAATAAAGCTGGGAAAAGTCTCCTTTGAAGAAAAGAATGAGGTTAAACTAAGCGGATAGTCTTTTTCTTATAACTCATGTTTCTTCATATTAACGATTAAAATTTCTTCCGAATGAATTGCTCCTTCAAAGGGCTTTTCCCGGCTTTTTTATCATAAAAGAACTGTTTGAAGGCAAATCGATTGTGGGTTTATTCGGAAAAAACTTACCGAAAAAAGTACAATGATAGCTATTCTTGACTATATTTGCCTCGGTTTTAAGGCAAACATAAGGAAAGATGCCGGAGTGGTCGAACGGGGCGGACTCGAAATCCGCTATACGGCTCTGCTGTATCCAGGGTTCGAATCCCTGTCTCTCCGCAATAAACACTGAAAATCAGTAAGTTGTAAAACAAACACCCAATTTTACACCCAAGAATGTAAAATTGGGTGTTTTTGTATTATTTAAGATGAAATGCATCTTTACTCAGAAAAAAGTGTCTGAATAAAACAAAGCCAACTAAAAGAACAATCAAGTTATGCTCTTTTAGTTGGCTTTTATATCAGTTTAATTGCCTAACTGCAGCAATGTATCAATCCAATATGTGTTCCGGAATGGATGTAGTACTTAATACTCCTGTAATTTGATAATTTGTATTGGGAGCAGTCAGCTTCATAGTAAAGTCTACTGGTGCAGGGCTTTTTGTATGGGCGTTATCAAAAAGTTCCTCCCATTTCACACCCAAAAATGCTTGAATAACACTGAATATCTGATTATTACCCATTATTTGAAAGTCGTAAGATGTTGTCGTGTCATTGTTGTCAGTAACGTTTTCTTCTCCATCGGTTTGGAATGTTAAACGCAATCCGGGTATGTCGTGCAGTTGTTCTTTCGAATCGGGGGTGATGAAGAACTCGTAACTGCCTTTCATTGTTGGTCGGTCATATAATGTCCCATGGAGATTGTCTCTAGCGAAGATATAGGACTCTTTTGCAGGATTGTTTATGAAAAATAGAGTTGTGTTGGCTTTTAATAGAGGATGATTACTTTCGGCTATCATGTATGACAAATAGCAATCTGTCACTTTCACTTCAACGGTTTCCACATCCTTGGTAATATTGTCGGTAATGGTCAGTGTTGTACTTCCCTTCTGCATACCATACAAATTGATGTGTCCTTTTCTGTCATCCTCCTTATCGTTGTATTTTGAGTAAATGGCATTCAATATATTTTCATCCTCTATTGCCAAACTAATATCGCCACTACCGTTTATTATAGGAATAGAAGTAGCATTGCGCTCCAATCGTACTTCATAGTATCTTTTCTCAAGACTGAACGGAGCAAATGTTTCATTTTCATTATTATCATCGCTGCAAGCCATAGCAAGCAGACACATGATAAAAAGAATCGGGTTGATAAGTTTATTCATCATGGTTATGTGTTATTGTTTCTTTATCGTAAATTCCAGCTTCTGAAGTCCTTTCTTATAGACATTGGCAAGGATGAGGGCGTAACGGAGTTCTTCGCCCGGCTTCATGGATTGGGTGATATGGGCAAACTCACTTTCAGGAATGACCTCCTTGAACATCGGACCGGATGATTCGTTGCGCACCAGCCGTATTTCATCCGTAAGCGGTGACAATACAAATGAATAGATTGCCATATAGGGTATTTTATTGAATTTTAGCCAATTCGGATCTGCCTTATCAAGAATACACTTTAACCAAATGCGGGCATTATCATAAGACGGAAGGCTGTGACCGTCGGCATAGGAAATTTCTCCATTCTCATTGACAATGATTTCCTTTTCTATGGCATATTTGTTAAAGGGGCACATATCATAGTACTCAATGTCTTCCTCTGAATTGATTTCTTTATCTACAGGTATCTCCGGCTTTGTGACAATACGGTCTTGAAGGATTCTCAACAGCGAATAGGTACGGTCTGGAGCATCCATGGGAGTATTGGCGAGAATGGTTCTCTCCACCGAAAGGTAATATTCATGTCCTCTTTCGTATGTAAACCATTTAATACTATTAAAGCCAAGTGGCTCCCATACTCCGGGATTGTCTTCAGACATAACAAGCATACACTCTACAGGAGTATCACTGCCCCATGGTATGTACGTACCTGTTTCGGCAGAAACGGACATCTTGATTTCATTGACAACATCTTTTGGCTCATCATCGCTGCAACCCACTGCAAGGAAGGCAGTGATTAAAAAGAATGGAATAATAAACTTATTCATATTCGTATAATTCCCTATTGGCTCTATTAGGCTATTAATTTTATATTGAAAAAACGTGAGCCAACTATGCCACGTCTAAGTGAAGGTCGTAGGAAACCTCTGATACAGATGTAACAATAGCAGCCCACGCTATATGCGTGAGAACCACTATGCTATCTCTTGTATCAGTTTGAAAGTTTCCTACGTTTTCACCTACAAGATAAACATAACGCTTCTTCTTTTTCTTATGTCATGGAGAGGGTTAGCCCAATCCGAATACAAAATTAGTTATTTTATTGATGTTTTGCGATATAGAGAACAGAATTTATAACCTAAATCCTCTATTTTTTCTTGGCTCTTCTGTTTTTCGCAATCCTTCCTGTAGCTTCTCCCATTGTTCCCTGAACCATTCGCCTATCGGCTGTCTGTTTATGGTAAGTATCAGTTTGCTATCATCGGTTGGATTCTTTTCCACCTTGAAAATATCATTCTTGATTTCAAATCTTCGCCTATGCTCTTCAGAATAAATCCTACCATTGCACCTAATAGCTTCCTTTTTTGTCAAAAGACTGTTTATCATATCTTTGGTAAATCCGATGGCATAACATAGTCTTTCCATCCTCAACATTTCTTTGAGTAATGGAAACCAGTTGAACGCTTTTTCAAGAATGGTATTCAATCGTGATATTTCCTTGTCTTTGGTTTCAAGCTCTTGATTATGTATTCCTTGCAGGTTACGAATCTGCTTGCCGTGCTGTTCCTGCATTTGTTGCATCTTGGCTTTTAATTCATCAATACCCTTGTCACGCTTGGCAATTTCATGACGTAAATTCTCATTGGTTTGTTCCAAATCTTTCAATTTTCCGCTTCCGAAAAGAGAACCGACACCGCTTGCTATGGCTGTGGCTGCATCGGTAGCTGCGCTTTTGAGTTTGTCGGTGCGTATTTCCGATTTTACCTGTTTGAGTTCTTGCTCAGCAAGAGTTACTTGCTGCTTCTTGTGCCTTTGGGTTTCCTCTATACGTTGCAGTTCGGCTTTCTGTTTCTTTATGATGAAATCGTTACGTTCCAGATGTTCCTTGCCTGTTTCGGTTTTAGATTGTCCTCGTTCCATCAGGAGAATGTCAGAAGCCAAACTCTGCATTTCGGTCATATCTTCGTCATTGAGTTTACAGCTCTTTCCTGTATCGTGGTTCATCCAATCGAAAACGATATGAGCGTGATAATTCGGCTTGAACCACTTTCCAGCAATTTGGAAACTCTCCCTGTCTTCGGCTTCGGGTTGTCCGCTCAGCCAATGTCCTTCATCTTTGTGCAGGAAGATTTGCAGCGGAGTAATACCCCAGCGTTGTTTGCACTCCTCGCCAAATTTATGCACATCTGCCAATGTGGTGTCCGCTCTGATGAGCAACACCCCCTCACGGATAGGTGAACACCCTGCCACCTTGATGATTTTTCCGTTCTTGCCTTTGCGTTCACGTTCTTTCTCCTGCATGACACGTCCGGTCTTTTCCTTGACCATCCGTTTGATGTTGTCGTAATGTGTCCGCAATTCGGTAGTGCCGAAGTCAGGATTTACCCACTGCTCGTTATCGGTGGAAAGTTTGGAAACGACATAGATTCTGGACTCTCCGATGTTGCGCATGTACTCGGCAGTCCTTCGGTTGTGTGCCTCGCTCGATACGATGTTGCAAGGCTTGATATGTATGCTTGATTTTGTTGCCATAGTTTTTTGTTTATATTAGATTACTTTGTTCGCTTCCGCAGTGGGGTTCTTAGGGGTGCAACCCATAAGCGGTGATTGCAAAGAGAGGGTCACTCTTTGCTCGGGGTTCTCAGGGGTGAACGCCCTGAGTGGGTTATTAGGGCAAAGCCCTAATCCCCTCGGGAGAGCCCACAACTACGAAAGCGGAGCGTGTAGTTATAGTGGGCTATAACCGAAAGCCGTTTTTCTTTTTCGGTGACTGGTTGCTCACTCCTTTGACGGATTGGACTTGCCTTTTTCTTTCAACCTGTTTCTGTAAGTATTCGTTCAAGTCCTTGCATCCGCTGTACGTCTGTGAAGCATCACGGATGTATCTGTCTCTGTCGTATTCCTTGCGGATTTGTTGGAGGGCTTCCATGCCTGCATGGTCGTTGTCAAAAAAGCAGTGGATGCGTTCGTAGTTGCCCAACGGATAGAGAGCCTTGTTCACATTCGATACGGAATTCAATACGATGTAGTCCTGTCCGTCCAGCTCCGGATAATTCGGGCAGCTTTCCTGTCTCAATGTCAGAAAGGAGAGATAGTCCATGAACCCCTCGAACACATAACAGGTATTCCTCGCTTTCCCAGACTGTCTGATGTGGGAGATTTCCTTTGGGGCGATGCAGCCCTTGAAATAGCGGTTGCGAACCTCAAACCCACCCGAACCATTGGGAAAGGCGATGGCAA
>ERZ836877.88-NODE-88-length-143489-cov-10.750366_pt1 | contig 143489 bp, 131 predicted proteins | sample MGYA00519469_ERZ836877 | MGnify/ENA primary metagenome ERZ836877 (study PRJEB31850, sample SAMEA3708809) | human gut metagenome | biome: human gut; feature: human-associated habitat; material: faeces | place: China | collected 2014 ... | reverse complement strand
AAGATAACACTATACTCCGACAACTTCCCCACCCACCGGGAATATCCGCTGACCCATAAATCCCCGATTCAAACATCTGCATGAACCGGGGAGTAAAATGATTTATTTATAGGATGAAGCTAATCAGGGATTATATAAATCCTTGTTATAGAAGTCAAGAATCTGGTTTGCGCTTGCAAGAAGCGTGCGTGCCTGTGACTCAGGGTTCAGCCGGATTGCCGTAAGGTAATCGGTAATGGCTTTACCTCGCTCGCTCTGACTCCAATACCGCATGCCGCGCAATATATAGGCCTCTTCAGATTCGGGATTGGAAGAGATATAGTCAGTAAGCCATTCTATGGCCTTGCCATTGTCTGAATCCTGTTCAATTCTTTTTTTTATTTCTTCAAGTGTCATCATAACAGTGGATATTACTCGGCCCATGTAAATGATCCTATCGCAAAGTACCCCGGTGTGTTCATTCCCCATTCTCCACTGTCTGAACTTGACAATGTGAAATAGATAGAATTTACTTCTCCGAGAGAACTGATATCGACGGCAGTCCATTGTGTAACAATTTCTGCCTCCGGATGGTTTGACGATGTGCAGTCTGCCAACATGAAGTCTACGCTTTTTTCCTCTCCCGAAACGGTCTTGCCATGTATGGTAAGTTTAAACCAGTCGCCGGCGGTAAATTTATGGCAGAAATCATTTCCGTCTCGCATGGTGTAGTAGGCGTAAGTTGTATTGTTCACCACAATCTGTTTCGGTTTGAAGGATTCGAAATTGTTGCGGTTTATCAGCAGTGAAGGTGTCTGGGTGTTATCTGTAGTAGCCCATGTGGCAACAAGATAGGGTGATCCCACACCGTTCACACCTCCGCCTCCCACTACGGTGTAAGGATGCGTGTACATCGGGTCGAAATATCTCGTATCCTCGTTCTTTGATACTACAAACCCCTCTACAGTACCATATTCCGTTAGGTAATGATTGAATCTGAAGCCGTAAAGGTGCAGATTCTCATTAACAAGATATTTCTTCCAGTATCCTTCCTCGTTATATTCTATTTCGGAAGAATCAAAATTTACAGTGGTAATTTTTTCGGTCGGGTTCGTGTCAGGTCCGGGCGTAGGTTCCGGTACTGGCGCTGGTTCCGGTGCATCATTTTTTGCGCATGCTCCCAATGTCAGGAAAGCGATAAGCGATACATAAAGTGTTTTTTTCATAGATTATAAATATGTATTGCGGATTTGGTTTTTATAACTCTTCTTTCTTACTCCCTTTATCCGGCCTTGGAAGTCTTATTCCTTGAGAGTGTACTTCGTGGTTCAGGAAAAGCGAAGCCAACCGATTGAAAACAGCCGGATTTTCCGTTGTGAGAAATTCCACTGTCCCTCCGGTCGTGCATACATCGCGGATTTCGGCATGCCGTTGCAGGTAATCGGCCAGCGAACCGGCTACGATATCCCCTTGTGGCAATATTTTTATCGACTGAGGCATATATTCCTTTATTTTGGGAAGCAGTATGGGGTAATGGGTGCATCCCAAAATCACAGTGTCGATCTGCGGGTCTTTCTCCAGGAGGGCTTTGATGTCTTTATCTACGAAATAATCGGCCCCTGGACCAAGTGCCTCATCGTTTTCCACAAGGTGTACCCACATGGGACAGGCGTGTCCGTTTACCGTTACGTCAGGATGCAACTTGGCCGTCTCAAGATTGTATGATTGCGAATCTATTGTCCCTTTGGTGGCCAATACACCTATGTGTCGTGTGTCAGTTACGCGTCCTATCGCTTCGGCTGTAGGTCTTATCACACCGAGTACTCTCTTTTGAGGGTCTATTGTAGGTAGGTCATTCTGTTGGATTGACCTGAGGGCTTTGGCAGAAGCTGTATTGCACGCTAATATCACAAGATTACATCCTCTTCTGAAAAGTTCCTCTACAGCCTGGAGTGTAAAGCGGTATACAAGTTCGAACGACCTGTTGCCGTAAGGTGCGCGTGCATTGTCGCCCAGATATAAATAATCATATTGTGGCAGGTGCCGTCTTAGAGATGAGAGTATTGTCAGACCGCCATAACCGGAGTCAAAAACTCCTATTTTACCCGGTGTCATTTTGCCGATTGTTTTTTACGTAAAGCGGACGGGTCCCGGATTTGAGACCCGTCCGTATCATATTGCTTGTGTCTGATTATTGTATTCCCAGCTTTGCTTTTACCGCGGGTGTGATGTCTACTACCGGATCGGCAAAGTAAAGAATCAATTGAGGTTCTTTTGTCTCGATCAGCGAGAAATTGCCCTCCTTGCCTACGGTCTCTACAGCCTGCTGTATTTTGGCGATAATCGGGTTCATCTTTTCGGCCTGCATGCGCTGAAGGTCTTGCATTGCCGATTGCTCGAAATTCTGGAGTTTCTGCTGATAGTCGGAAATGTCGCGGCTTTTACGCTCTCGTATTGCAGGAAGTTCGTCTTCCTTCATGTTCTGGAATTCGTCGATGAGACGCTTCATCTCTTCTCCAAGCTTCGCATATGCTTCATCATACTTCTTGGAAGCTTCGCTGAGTTCCTGCTGAGCCTTGGCTGTGTCAGGGTGAGATGATAGAACACCGTTGAAATCTACAATTCCTACTTTCAGTGTCTGGGCTGAAGCCAACATCGGGAATATGACGGCTACTGCCAAAAGTACTTTCTTGATCATGGTTTATTTGTATGTTTTAATTGTATCACTTGGAATATCCGAGTTTTGCCAATACATCATTCGATACATCGATTCGCGGCGAAGCGAAGACGATATTCTGCGATGAGGCGCGGTCGAAGATAGTCTGATACCCTTTCTCTTCAGCTACCGCTTTTACGGCATTGTAAACATCCTCCTGTATGGGCTTCATCAGAGACTGACGTTTCTTGTAAAGTTCTCCTTCCGGCCCGAAATACTTGTAGCGTGTATCGGTAACCTGTTTTTCTTTGGCTACGATTTCCTCCTCACGTTTCTTTTTCTGGTCATCGGTGAGAAACACCATGTCTGCCTGATAGTTTTTATACATGGTTTCGGCCTCCTTTGAAAGTTCGTTTACCTCTTTCTCCCATCTGAGAGATACCTGGTTCAGCTGTTCGTTTGCCATTTCGTAGGCCGGCACATTGCGCAATATATAATCCATATCCACAAGTGCGTATTTTTGAGCTGCTGCAGGAAGGATGGCGGCAAAGGCCAATGCGAGTGCAAAAATTATTTTCTTCATAACTGTCTTTGTTTTGGCGGTTCTTCTTTTAAGACACCGTAAGGGCGGCTGTGGTTTAAGAACGAATGAGAAATCCGTCTTTATAAAGGAGTTTAGAACTCTTGACCAAGCACGAAGTGCAGCTGGCTGCCTCCACGACGGCCCCATACCTTGTCGAAGCCGTAACCCCAGTCTATACCGAGTATACCCAGCATCGAGAGATAGATGCGGACACCTACACCGGCGGAACGTTTAAGGTTGAACGGTGAGAAGTCTTTTACATTGGTCCAGGCGTTACCGGCCTCTGCAAAAGCAAGCGCGTAGATGGTGGTCGAAGGCTGAAGCATGAACGGGAAGTGAAGTTCGAAAGTGAACTTCCCATATGCGTAACCTTCATAACCCCACGGAGTGAACTGCCCGTTCTCGTAACCACGCATGGCAATGGTCTCGGTTGCGTAGGTATATGATCCGCTCATGCCGTCACCACCGAAATAGAAAGTTTCGAAAGGAGACTTGAAATGTTTGTTGTATGAACCGAGCAAGCCGAAATCGGCGCGACTCATCAGCACGAGTGTCCAGTTGCCGTCAGGGTCTGTAAGCGGAGTGTATGTCTTGCTCTTGAATTTGACTTTCCAGTATTCTATCCATTTGTAGAGGTCGGTCTGGGCAGATTCCTCTTTGAGTACATCGGCCCGATAGGCGAGCTGTTGCCAGTTCACGCCATGGCGGAACAATGAGGCGGGAGGTGTGAAGGTACCCTCAATAGAGAAAGTCGAGCCTCGGCGTGTATATATTGGATTGTCGATACTGTTACGTTCAAGCAGTAATGTGAGAGCGAGTGAATTGGAAGTACCGTTATGCATGTAATAAAGGTAATCCCAGTTCTTAAGATAATACCAGCGGTAGCTGAGCATAGCCTGGAATCTGAAATAGTCGTCAGGCCAGGTAAGGCGTGTGCCGAATCCGAGAGAAACGCCGGCCAGCTGAAGCACCTTGTTCGGATCGTACGCGTTCTGGTAGGCGTATGTGTTGTAATTGCTGCCATATGAACCCATCGAGTAGATTGAGTTCATGTAGGAATTATACCAGTTGTTGTTGTAGAACGACGAGTTTATACCGGTAGAACGGCTGTAGTCTAACGATACTGACAACGAGTTGGGTCGTTTGCCTCCGAACCAGGGGTCAAAAAACGAGATGTTGTAACTCTGGTAATACTTGGCGTTGGTTTGGGCGGATATCGAGAATGTCTGTCCGTCTCCACGTGGTATTATACCCTTGTAGGCGGAGGGATTGAACAGATTTCGCATGGAGAAGTTGGTAAATGACAGCGCTACCTGTCCCGTTACTCCGGTTTGTCCCCATCCGAACGACAGCTGTATCTTGTCGTTTGCTTTTGATTCAAGTCCGAACACAATGTCTACCGTCCCGTCGCTCTCGTTAGGCTCGGGACGTATATCCATGTTCTCCGGGTTGAAATGCCCCGACGCGGCTATCTCGCGGGCCGAGCGCATAAGGTCGCTTTTTGAGAAGAGTTCGCCAGGGCGTACCCTCAGGTCACGGCGTATCACCTTTTCATAAAGTTGGTCATTGCCATTTATAATTACACGGTTGATACGGGCCTGTGGACCTTCGAATACTCTCATTTGCAACGCTATGCTGTCTCCTTTTACATTTTCCTCTATCGGCACCAACTGGAAGAAAAGATAACCGTTGTCAAGATAGAGGTTGGAAACGGCATCTTCATCTTCCGATGTACGCTTGTTCAGGCGCTTCTGGTTGTATACATCGCCCGGGAATATACCGAGAATGTTATTCAGCACATCGGTAGGATAGACCGTATTGCCTACCCAGGATATGTCGGAGATATAGTATTTCTTTCCCTCGTCGATGGTCAGGAAAACATCTACGCTTTTATCGTTGTAGCGGGCTACGGAATCGTGTGTTATCTGAGCGTCGCGGTATCCGAGCTCGTTGTACTTCTGTATTATGCGTGCGCGGTCATCCTTGAAGTCCGACTCTACAAACTTCTTCTGCTTGAACAGATTCAGCAGGTTGCCGTTCTCATTTGTCTTCTTCATGGCCCGTTTTACCTTGCCATCTGACAGCACCTCGTTTCCGTCTACATAAATCTTATGTACCTTTACCTTGTTATGACGGTCCACATATATTGTCAGTATGACTTGGTTCTCTTTGCTGAGGTCTGGGTCTTCCTTTATGGTTACCTGCGCGTTTTTGAATCCTTTGTCGGCATAATATTTCTGTACTATCTGCCGTGTGCGAGCGATAATGTTCGGGGTAAGCTGATATCCCGGCACAAGCCCGAGTTTCTCGGTCAGGTCTTTCTGTTCCCCTTTCTTGGCTCCTTCGAATCGGAGTTCCGACATACGTGGCTGCTGTGTAAGGTGTATCACCAGCCATATCTTGTCGCCTGCTATCTTTTCGGCGCTTATTGAGATGTCGGCATACAATCCTTGGCGCCAGAACCGTTTTACGGCGTTTGTGATGGCATCGCCGGGTACATCTATGCGTTCGCCGACTGCAAGGCCGGAGAAGCCGATTATGATATAATCCTCTGTATTTTTAACGCCCTCGACTTTTATACCGGCTATCTCATAGCTTTTAGGTATAGGAGTGTAGATGATATCAGGGTTGTATATAGTGTCGCCCGGCAGCGAATAGTCTTGTGCCGAAACTAAAAAGGGTGCTGTCAGAGCCGCCAAGGCCACGGCCCCGTGACGCAACAGGGTAGCGAAGCGGCTTAGGGCCTTGGTATTGCGGATGGTCGTTATTGTCATGATAGTCAGTTGACTTAGTCTTTAGTCGATGATGATTTTGTCAGGCATTCTGTACCTGCTCGCTGGTTTTGCCAAACCTTCTTTCGCGCTGTTGGTAATCGAGCAATGCAAGAGCATACTCTTTTTTGCCGAAATCAGGCCACAAGACCGGGGTGAAATAAAGCTCGCTGTAAGCTATCTGCCATAACAGATAGTTCGATACTCGATATTCGCCGCCGGTGCGTATCAGGAGGTCAGGATCCGGAATCCCGGCCGTTGGAAGAGCCTCCGCGAATACTTTCTCATCTATATCTTCCGGTTTCAGCTTGCCTTCTGCCGCTTTTGACGCGAGATATCGGGCAGCCTCGGCTATTTCCCAACGTGAAGAATAGCTCAGGCACATGTTAAGCTGCAATCCTGTGCAGTGGGCTGTCGCGTCGCGGCTGTCCATAAGCTTCTTGCGGGGCCCTTCGGGAATGCGGTCTATGTCGCCTATCAGATGTATGCGAACGTTGTTGGCCAACAGCTCGGGCAATTCCCGTTCTATAGCCCATCCGATCAGATACATCAGTGTCTCTACTTCTTTCTGAGGGCGATTCCAGTTTTCTGTGGAAAAAGCGTATAGGGTAAGGTACTTGATACCGAGATCGGAGGAAAACTCAGTTACGTTGTGTACGCTTGTTATACCCTCGGTATGTCCTTCCGAGCGGTCTCGTGAACGTTGTTTGGCCCAACGTCCGTTGCCGTCCATTATCATGGCTACATGAACCGGCATTTTGGTCGGGTCAAGTTGGCTCAATATTTTCTGAAGGTCGTCCATTTCCTGTCAGTCTTTATAGTTGCACACGGCGCAACGTTTAGAGAATTCGTATGTCAGTGTTACCGATAAGGTGGAATACCAGTCGGTGTTCTTGAGGAAAGAGCTTTTTATTCCGTGCGGGTCTGCCAGCACCGGGGTGTCAAGCTTGTCACTGAACGCCTTGTTCATAATGAACTCGATGCCCAGATTAAGCCGTTCACGCAGTTTCAGCTTGGCCCCTATGCCGAACGGTATGGTAAATGCCACACCGGTATAGCCGCTTGTGGTCCATACGCTCAACCCCAGTCCGCCAGCTATATAAGGCGAAAAACGTTTCAGTTTCCGATAAGATTCTCCCATGCCGAAGTTCAGAAAATTGAATTCAAACATTTCCGCGGCCTGGAAAAATGTTGTTGAGAACTTATAGTCGGATGCTTCCGGCGCCGGGAGCACATCTGTCAGTTTCATGGTATTCCCTCTTAGAGTTCCTGCGAATACCTGTGTCTTGAATGCTATACGCGGGGATCGTAGATAACGGAATACGATTTCCGCATCCACTCCCGGATTGGAATACATGTTGGCGCTGTTCGAATCGCCCAGATAACCGGTCATTCCTACACCTCCTCCAATCTCGAATCTGTAGTCTTCCTGACCATGCGCCGTATGGGCGCAAAGCATCATACCGAAAATCAACGGTATACATTTCAGCAGGTGCAGGTGTGGAATTCTCATTCGTCAGATAATCGGTGTGAATGTAAAGCGGGCCAGGGTGGCGCGCCATGTTGTGTTGGCTGTTTCCCCTGTAGGTAACTCTCCCCCATAGATGTATATCTCCGGACACTCCCACAATATGGTTGTGCCTTCTACCGTAACGGGTAGGCGTCGCGGAGACTTTTTCCATCCCTCCGCAGATGCCGAACGGGGCTGTAAGTAAACTACGGCGTCGGCATTGCTGAATCCGGGAAGTTCTTCCGGAAGAGTCAATGTATCGGCTCCCTTGAACCAATTTACGCCATTATCGTAAGAATACCAGACGTTTCTGTTATAAGTGCCGTCCGAATTGGTGCCTCCTATCAGAAGCCATGCGTCGCGGTCATCGGTAAGCCACATGGTGGATGTGGGTCTCGACAGCCAATAGGGTATGAGCATTGCATTTTCTATGGCCGGACCTTTGTTGGCCGAAATTATAGCCCATTTTTCTCCGTCGAATCCCCAGGATGATTCTGAAAGTTGGCCGTTTTCAAGTTGTCCGCCATATACGAATATCGAGGGCCACGGGGACCAGTCGGTAATGATGGTTCCGCAGTTGGTGAAACCGGAAACGGGAAACATTTCAGAAGTGTCGCTCTCCGGAAGTGAGCCTGTCGGCCATGCAGTATGTATGCGTCTGCCAGACTCGGTGCGGATGCCTGTTACGCTCTCCAGGTAGGCTCCAGTTATGCATTCCCATTTTATACCGCAGTCAGTCCATGATTTACCATCTTCCGAAGAATACAATTCTCCTTCAGTCGACAGGATATATATGCGGTTGTCGCCTGGAGTGGCGCTGCGTAAGTCCGGCTTAAAGGGTATTGCCAGTGTAGACGAGGTCCATTCTGCGGCACCGTCGTCAATTGTCGACAATTTAAGGGTGCCGTCTGCATCCGCTACATAACAGTATGTGGATTCCTTAAACCGGAATGTTTTTTGTTTTGCCGGATTGCTGTCTGTAGCCGGTAGTTTAGAGAGAGAGGTCTGGCTCCAGAGTAGCTGTGCGGGGTTTTGTTTATGTACGTTTATCTTGATGTTGTATGAACGTTGCGTGGTGCCGTCTTGTGCTGTAAGTGTTAACTTTACAGGCCCGGTGAAATTGTGCGCGGTACCGGGGAAACTTATATAGTCGAAAGTGCCGTTTACGGTTTCTATTGACGCGGCTCCTACTGTTGAAGGATAGGTGATAACGGGCACGAGTGAGGATATGTCAGTACCCACCGGTAAAGAATCTGCATTGAAAATCACTCCTTCGCGCAAATCTATGGCGAAAAATACGGAGTCCAGTTTCGGGGCTACGTCAGAATTGGCTTTCAACGAGAAAGCCGTTACCGCGACGTTTGTCGAGGGGGTATATACAGCCTCTTCCTCATCTGATTTTGAGTTGCAGGCCGACAGAAGTAAGGTTGCGATGGCGGCTAACAACGGGAAGAAATGGCATCTTTTTTTCATTGTCATTGGTCAGTACACGATATTTCAATTTGCAAATTTAACATTATTGACCGAAAGTTGTTATCCGTCGGCCCTCAAATTTGCGTTTGCCGGAAGTTTTCATTCTTTTTAACAAACCGCAACAATCTTTGGGGTTGTAAATAAACTGACAGCAACCTCAGGGCTTTTATCTTATACCATGAGGTTGCTGTGTGTCATGCCAATTTCAATGATTGCTCAATCTTTTTTATTCCTGAAGCGGCTCGATCCGTCGAAGCAATGAGTACATATCTTGCATTTAGGCAGTCCGATACTCTTTACAAGAGTTTCTATGGGATTGAATCTTAAAGACGTGAGTCCGAAACGTTCGCGTATGCATTCTACAAGTCTCTCATATTCCGGAGTGCCGGTAGTGGCATATCTGTCAAGATTCTTATTAGGATCTCCTTCGAGTTTCTCTATTATGCGTCGTGTAAGCAGTTCCATATCGCTCTTCGAGGATGTGAATCCTATGTAGCGACATCCATATATCAGCGGCGGGCAGGCTATGCGCATATGTACTTCTTTTGCTCCGTGTTTGTAGAGATCAGCCACATTGTCGTTCAACTGTGTGCCGCGCACTATGGAGTCGTCGCAGAATACCACACGCTTCCCCTGCATCATGCCATTGTTGGGTATGAGCTTCATTTTCGCTACAAGATTACGTTCCGACTGTTCGGCCGGTGTGAAGCTACGGGGCCATGTGGGTGTGTATTTGGATATGCAGCGGCGGTAAGGCACGCCATGGCCGGCGGCATATCCGAGCGCCATTCCTACACCCGAGTCGGGTATGCCGCAGGCGCAGTCTACCTCCGTTTTATCGGTTTTCCCCATCTCGTAACCTGAGTCGAATCTTGCCTCTTCCACGTTTTTACCTTCGTAGGTCGAAGTAGGGAAGCCGTAATAAACCCAAAGGAACGAACATACCTGCATGTCTTCTCCGGCAGGAGTGATGGTGGTTTCTCTTTCAGACGTGATTTCTATGATTTCGCCTGGACCAAGATCTCTTACCGGCGAATAGCCGAGATTGGGGAATACGGTACTTTCCGATGCCAGGGAATACGATCCATCCTTATGCCCGAGAATCAAAGGGGTGCGGCCAAGCCTGTCGCGGGCGCCGATTACGGAATTTTCCGTCAGTATCAGCAGTGTGCATGAACCCTCGATCTTGTCGAACATGTGGGATATGCCTTCGGCGAACGTGCGGCCCTGATTTATCAGCAGAGCTATGAGTTCTGTCTGGTTTGTGTGACCGGAAGAAAGCTCTCCGAAATGTACACCCGCGTCGATAAGGTCTTGTTCCAACTTGTCGATGTTGCAGATGTGAGCAACGGTTACTATGGCGTACTTGCCAAGGTGTGAGTTGATTACTATTGGTTGCGGATCGGTGTCCGAGATTACTCCTATTCCAATTTGTCCCTTGAATTTAGGCAACTCTTTTTCAAATTTTGTGCGGAAATAGGAGTGTTCCAGACTGTGGATAGACCTGCAGAAAATCTTTTTTTCCGGGTCAAAGGTTACAAGACCTGCTCGGCGTGTGCCGAGATGTGAATGGTAATCGGTACCGTAGAACAAATCCGTGCGGCAATTGTCGCGCGATGCGACTCCCATTATACCTCCCATAGAAACTGATTTTTTGTTTTGATAGCGCAAAATTAGGTAATTTTTTTTGCATTAGGCTATCTGAGTCCGGGAAATATATCTGTTGTCTGGGATTTGAATCGGATTGATGTGAATTGCCGGTATTCAGAATCTGAAACGTGACAGCGGGGATGGCGTGGCTCCCCTTTCTTTTAAAAGCACCGGTGATACTTCGCATCTGATTTCGTCAGCAAGGCCTTCGGCGATAAAGCTGCGTAGCGTTTCGGCTCCTCCCTCCACCATAAGAGATGTTATCCCTTTTTCTGAATAGAGATACTCAAGCTGAGGCTTAAGCGGGGCGTTAGGACTGAGAAATATGGCTTCTGAGTCGCGGGCTATGAGCGATTCTGGCGGGGTGCGGTAAGATTGAAACGTTATTTTTTTAGGATTATTCCCTGGCCAATGTCGGCATGTAAGCGACGGATTATCGCTTATTATGGTGGTGGTGCCTACCATTATAGCATCGGTCAGTGAACGCTGTCGGTGCATCCATACCAGAGATATGGGAGTGGAGAGATGCGCCGGAATTAATTTACCCGACGAGTCACGCATGCTTAAAAAACCATCGGAAGATTCTGCCCATTTCAGTTGCACCCATGGGCGTCCGTTTCTGTGTGCCGTCATAAAACGGCGGTTCAGTCGTTCGCACTCTTCGCGCAATACTCCTACTGTGGTTTCGATTCCGGCTTCCTCTAACATCTTCATGCCGCGGCCCGACACTTTTGGAAATGGGTCAAGACAGCCTACGACAACTCGTCGCGGCCCGATCTCTGTTATAAGTTTGGCACACGGCGGCGTTTTGCCGTAATGAGAACAGGGTTCGAATGTTACGTATATAGTGGAATCGCGAAGCAAATTCCGGTCACGTTGTGCGACCGATGCTATGGCGTTGACTTCAGCATGCGATTCGCCGTATCTGCGATGGTATCCTTCTCCAATAATCCTTCCTCCGGGAGCTACAACGACAGCTCCCACCATAGGATTGGGGGAGACATTACCCTCACCGAGGCGCGCCAATTGTATTGCACGTCTCATAAACGTAACATCATCTTTGCTGAGTTTTTTCATACCTGCCGAAAGGGACTCCGAATGGCGTGGTGCCTTCGTAAATTGCGAATGTAAGAATTTTTTGCAAGTTAGCGAGTATTGGAATATTTTGCAAATTTTTGCCAAGATTTTTATTCCGGCGGTGTTGAATAATCCCAGTAATAATGCGATATGCGGGGAATCTATTGGGGAAGATGCCTTAGTGCGTTTCCCAAGGGGAGAGCATAAGTTGCTTGGCTTTCTCCGGTTTGTGTGCCGATGGTTTGCGCGAGGGTGCGTAGAACATTATCGGACGTTCGGTGCTCCATCCGAGCGAGTGGTTCCTGATCCAAAGTTTAGCCAGACCAGCGGCTCCGTGCATGCGTGAACGGACTTCACCTATAAGTTCTGAGAGCCCATCTACGCGGTCGGTATACATTTCAAGCAATACTCTGCCGCGAATTGTAACGCGCACGAATATGCGGTCGCCGTACGAGATAGTATGGCGGTAGATGGAATTTTCCGGACGAAAGAGTTCGCGCTGTTGTAGTGTGTTGTTTTGCCGATGGGTGTGTCTGAATGTCGTTTCCATAATCTTTATGCATGTGTTCGGCTCATGAGCCGTTTTTGTTTCGTAATGCGAAGATATGGAATTGGACTGCCGAAATTTTTCAGTTGTGTATTAATAAAATTAAAACGCTCCTGTTGAGAAGCGTTTTATTTTATTATGGCGTATTGAAGTCGGTCAGGGTAACTCTTTGGCGAGTTTGTTGGCTGCTTGTACGGCCAGTGATATGTGGCTACAGATATTGCATTCGGGTATCAATCTGTCGATATGCGCTTTCTCAAGAGCCTCGCGAACATGATCGTTTACACCTGATAGCACTATCTTGATTCCTTCTTTGTGAGAGGAGTCTATGAGTATCTCAAGGTTATGTATGCCCGTTGAGTCGATAAACGGTACTTTCCGCATTCTTATTATGCGTACTTTCGGTTTCTCGCGCATGGCGGAACTGCGCACAACCTCGTCGAATTTGGTGGCTACTCCGAAGAAAAAAGGCCCTTCGATTTCATAGACCGAAACCCCGGGTGAGAGGTCGAGCACTTCATGTGTAGTCATGTCGGTTCCTTCAGCCGCGTCGAGTTTGTCGCCGTATGCCTTTATGGCTGTGTTCTCGGTTACTCGTTTCAGGAATAGTACGACAGCCAGAAGCATACCCATCTCGATGGCTATGGTAAGGTCGAATATTACCGTAAGCAGGAACGTGAGAATCAGCACCCATACGTCGCCGCGAGGATTGTTGACCATGCCTGTTATGGTTCTCCAGCCGCTCATGTTGTAGCTGACCATTATCAGAACCGCGCCAAGACATGACATGGGTACAAGGTTGATAAGAGGCATGGCGAACAGGAAGATGAGCAGTAATACCGCGGCATGTATGATGCCGGCCACTGGTGTACGTCCTCCGTTCGATATATTGGTCATTGTGCGTGCGATGGCTCCGGTTACGGGTATCCCGCCGAAGAATGGCACTATTATGTTGGCTGCTCCCTGACCGATCAATTCCGTATTATTGTTGGTACGTCCGCCGGTTACACCATCGGCCACAGTGGCGCTGAGCAGCGATTCGATAGCTCCAAGCATAGCTATTGTAAATGCAGATGGGAGCAGGAGATTGATTGATTCTATGTTCAGCCCTATGTTGTTGGCCTGAGGCAGATGTGTCTCGAAGTTGCCGAACCGGTCTCCGATTGTCTCGATTCCTTCCAGCCCGAAGAATTCGCGCATAATCCATACTGCTGCTGTTACGAGTATGATGGCCATGAGTGCGCCGGGCAGTCTCTTGGAGATTTTCGGAGATATGATTATTATCAGCAGAGAGCAGAACCCTACTATGGTTGTAGATAAGTCTATTGTGTTGAAATAACGTAGATAAAGACCCCATTTCTCAAGGAATGCCGCCGGAATCTTTTCCGGTATGTCAAGACCGAAAAAGTCTGGCATTTGGGTCGAGAATATAGTTAGCGCGATACCGGCTGTGAATCCGACCACGATGGGATAAGGTATGAATTTTATGACTGTGCCGAGTCTGAACAGTCCCATAAGTACCAGTATCACTCCGGCCATAAACGTGGCGATTCCAAGTCCTGAAAGTCCATAAAGCGATATTATGTTGTAGACTATTACTATGAAGGCCCCGGTAGGGCCGCCAATCTGAACCGTATTGCCTCCAAGAGCCGATACGATAAAGCCGCCTATTATGGCGGTTACGAGACCAAGTGCGGGAGTTACACCGCTGGCTATGCCGAAAGCGATGGCCAATGGCAACGCCACTATCCCTACTACGATACCTGCAATCAGGTCTGCTTTGAATTTTGAGAAACTGTAGTGCTTAAGGCTATCGACCAAAGCGGGGCGGAAGTCTGGCAATGTCAGCCATGCACCGCCCAACGAGGCTATTTTCTGCTTCATGATGTACTTGAGAGTCGGGCTTTAAAAGTCCCTTTTAATTTAGGGGAACCTTATAGCCTGGTTACCTGTAGAAAAAAGCCGCTGACAGCGCGGCTTGTAAAGTAGTGCGGAAAATGGGAGTCGAACCCACACGGCCGTTTATGGCCAAAGGAGTTTAAGTCCTTCGTGTCTACCATTCCACCATTTCCGCTTATGGTATAGTACGTTTTTGCTTTCTGTGAGAAGGATCGCAACCACGTAGACGGTGCAAAATTATAAAAAAACACGGAATAATCGATAAAACAATCTAAATAAATTGTTAAGAGACACCCCGCAGGTTAAGCCAATCTGCGGGGTGTCGGTTCACTCTAATCTTTTAATTTTATATTTAATCAGAAGATTATATTTCGTTATTTAGTCTTGGTTGTAGAAACCGGTGCGTTGTTATCAAGAGTGCAGATTGCAACTCGGTTCCATGATTCTTCCTCGAACATGTGTCCGATACCTTCTCCTTCGGCCTGAATGCGTTCAGGAGCGATACCATATTTATTGACGAGCAGGTCTCGTACAGATTCGGCACGCTGTCTTGCCAGACGTTCATTGACCTCCAGAGGGCCATCCTGCGATGCATAACCCTTGATTACAACCGTAGACTTAGGCTGGTTCTTCAGGTAAGATGCGACTGCTGCGACGTTGGGCATCTGGTCGGCGGTTACATTATACTTGCCTATGTTGAAGTTGACGTAACGTACAGAAGACAGGAAGTCATTGGTTACAACCTGAGGTTTTTTGTTCTTCAGAGCGGCATTCTCTGCCATCAGGGCTTTGTTGGCTGCGTCCGCTTTGCCAAGGGCTGCGGCTGCGTTGCCGAGATCGGCGCGAAGACCGTTCACCTGATCGTTGAGGGCTGCAATCTCATCAAGATTATAGTTGGGAACCACATAATTGAAACCGGGGCCTAAAGCTACACTTACGCTGGCCAGCAAATTGAAAGTGGCACGGCGTGAATCGTAAGAGGCTGTGCTCTGCTTGACCGGCGAACTGGTCATATCATACAGCAGAGATGGTTTCAACGAGAGGGTTACCTTCTGGCTGGGATGGAAGTTGAAGTTAAGACCGAACTTGGTTGCAAATGAATTGGCATCAGGACCGGCCTCTTTATTGCGATACAGATGATTCCAGCCTGCACCGGCCTGAACTTCTATATCAAAGCTCCTTGGGTCTATGGAGTAGGAGGGCGAGAAGAGCTCAAAAAGATTTACAACTCCGTATGCGCCTACATATTGCGAATCGAAAGCTGTGCTGCTGTGAACCATTCCACGCCAGTTGGAGGTGTTGATTCCCCAAAGTCCTTCGGCACCTACGCCAAAGGCAGGTGTCAGCTGTTTCTGAAGGTGCAGTCCTACTGCGCCACGCATGCCACCGAAGAAGGGACCATTGTTCAGAGGAGTGGTGATACCACCGTCAATCCCTATCGACCAATTGTCTGAGAATTTTGGTTTGACCAGTGCAACCTGTGCACTCATCGCGGCTGCTCCACCGAGGATTGCAGCCAGTAGAAGCATTTTTTTCATAGTAATTAAGATATAGCGTGAATAATTAATTGTTAATTATCTCTTACCAATGTCATGGATCCTTCATTGTTGTTTCGCAGGCTGCCGTAATATGTCGTGTCGGCTTCTCCTGACGATTGGTATGAAGTGGAACCGCAACGTCGGTGTTTGACTTAATAACAACCTTGTGCAAAATAAGGTTTGATTTTCATTTTTTACCTCTGCCTGATAATGTGCCGATTGGTGTGCGTAATGCTTGAAGAGTCTTTCGTAAAATAAGAATTTATTATGTATGTGTTTGATAAATTGAGACATATGAATGCATAAATCCTCTAATAAACATCTTGGTGCTAAATATTACAAAAAGATGAAAAAAAAGAGTCTCCGCCTGCCAGGCGGAGACTCTGTATAATGGAAGGGCGGATTTATTATTCGAAACCGCGCAGACGAAGCAGGGCTTTTACATCGGGATTGTGGCCGCGGAAACGTTTGAAGAGTACCATCGCGTCTTCGGTATCACCGCTTTCAAGTATGTTTTTCTTGAAATTTTGAGCTGTTTTCTTGTCGAAAATACCTTTCTGTTCAAACAGTTCCCATGCGTCGGCCTCCAGTACCTGAGCCCAGAGATAGGTGTAATAGCCGGATGCATATCCGTCATCACCGAAGATGTGTTTGAAGTATGGTGAACGGTATCTGTAAGTGATCTCTGCGGGCATGCCTATTTTCTTGGCCACTTCGGCCTCGAAAGCCGGTACATTTACGTTCGAACCGTCGTTATGGCCCCAAGCAAGGTCCAATAGTGCCGCGCCGGCCAGTTCTGTGGTTGCGAAGCCTTGGTTGAATTTGCCTGTCGCCTCGATTTTCTCGATCAGTTCTTCGGGCATAGGTTCGCCGGTTTTGTAATGGCGTGCATGTTCGCGCAGAACTTCGGGTGCGGTAGCCCAATGTTCGTTTATCTGAGAGCACATCTCCACATAGTCGCGGTCTACATTGGTGCCCGCCAGCGAGCGGTAGGGAGCTTGCGACAGTATTGCCTGCAGAGCATGGCCGAACTCATGGTAGGTGGTCTGCAGCTCATCAAGGGTCAGAAGTGCCGGGGTATCACCTGCCGGGCGTGTGAAGTTGCCGATGTTGTATACTATCGGACGTTTCACTTTTCCCCCGCCGTAAAGGCCGCAAGATTGAAGCTGTTCCATCCACGCTCCCTGGCGTTTGGTCGCGCGAGGATAGTAATCGGTCATGAAGACCGCTATATGTTCGCCGGTTTTGGCATCCTGTACGTCGTAAACCTTGACCTCATCCATATATTTGGGTGCGTCAGGAAGTTCCACCATCTTTATGCCATACAGTTTTTCGGCGGTAGCGAACATCCCGTTAAGCACATTGCCAAGTTCGAAATAAGGGCGGATGTCGCCTTCTTCCAGATTGTATTTCTCTTTCTTTACTTTTTCCGCGTAGTAATAATAGTCCCATGGTGCCAGTTTGAAATTACCACCTTCGGCATCGATAATGGCCTGCATGTCTTTGACCTCTTCGGCCGAGCGTTTTACTGCCGGCTCGAATACCTGAAGCAGCAGATTCTCGGCGGCTTCGGGGGTTTTTGCCATGACGCGGGATGTCATCATGGTTGCGAAATCCTTGAATCCCATTATTTGGGCTTTTTCGTTTCGGAGCTTCACGATCTTTTCAATTACCGGATAATTGCAATTGTCGCCGAAGCTGGCAAGCGTTGTGTATCCTTTGTAGATAGCTTCCCGAAGACCGCGTTTGTCGGCATATTGCAGTACCGGCAGACGGCTTGGTGCGTGAAGAGTGAATACCCACAGACCGTCGAGGCCCCGGTTTCTGGCTTCTTCAGCGGCTTGAGCTATGGAAGATTCAGGGAGTCCGTTCAGATCTTCCTTGTCGTATACGGTGACGAAAAAGTTGTTTGTGGCTGTAAGCAGATTCTTATTGTACTGTATGAAAAGCTTCGAGAGCTCATTGTTGATACGTACAAGTTCGGCTTTTTTGTCTTCGGGGAGTGCCGCTCCCTGCTCGGCAAACTGGCGATAGTATTTCTCTACAAGTCTTTTTTGTACCGCATTCAGTTTCAGCTTGTCGCGGGTATCGTATACCTGTTTGATGCGCTGGAAAAGCAGAGGGTCGAGGTTTATCATGTTGGAAGCCTCGTTGAGCAACGGAATAGCCTCTTCGGCCATGGCGGCAAACTCGTCGGTATTCATGGCTCCGTCATAATGATAGAAAACGCCCGCTACTCGATCAAGAATCGGAGAGAGATTCTCAAGCGGAAGAATGGTATTGTCGAAATCCGGTGTCGCGCGGTTCTTCACTATCGCGTTAAGATTGGCGCGTTGTTCCTCGATACCGGCTTTGATGGCAGGTATGAAATCGGCGGTCGTTATCTGCTCGAAAGGCGGGATTTCATAGACCGTCTGATAGGGCTTAAGAAATGGGTTCTCTGCCATAACATTCGGGGCGGCGGCCATAAGCATTGCCGAGGCTGCCAGTGTTAAGATAGGTTTCTTCATATTATTTATCTATGATGTTGGTGTCGTAGTTGTATGATGTTCCGTATGAGATGTGCATCAATCATATAAATGCGAATTCAGCCATCAGCGGATAATGATCAGATGTCTTTATCTTCTGTCGCTTAACCCATAAAGGTTCTATATCGCCACGATAGAAAATCTGGTCGAGATGAAATAGAAACAAATGTTGGTTAAACGTTATCGTAGGGCCGAAATTGGTATCGGCGTAAGCATCCTGAAATCCGGCCTGCCGCATCTTGCGGTAGGCCCATGACGAGGGTACATCGTTGAAATCCCCGCAAACTATGAGAGGACCGCGCATATTCTCGGTCAGAGTCACCATGTCATCCACATTATCCGCGCGTCCTTGGAATGAATGTTGCAGTTTGCTGAATATGGTGGATTTAAACTCGCGGAGGCTGTTCTTTGCGGTGCGTGTGTTATGTATATCGGTAATTACTTTACGTTCCTCGTCGCTCAGGGAATAAGAGGTTAGATGCATGTTTATTATACCAAGACGTTTGCCGTTTATGTCTATGCGAAAGTAAGCGAACCTGTTGCGGGTATATTCAGTTAGGTCAGCTACTCCGGGCACAAGTTTTACCGGATACTTGGACAGCACCTTCAGGTCGCTGTTGAGGCCATTGTTACCGGCTCTGTATGGATATACGGCAAACAGTGAATCGCGCAGTGATGCCGGAAAGTTGTGTATTTCTTCAGGATCATTCCAGTTTTCAAGCTCCTGCAGACATATCACGTCGGCACCGCAATTTATAAGGAACTGCACGGCGCGATTGCCGGGCGCATTGGGTTTCTCTATATCATCGAGGTGTAGAGAGTTGAATGTCAAAAGTTTGAAAGTCTGCGCACCCTCAGGGGCCGTATTCGGAAAAGAAATAGGGACGGCAGACTCTACCGAGCTCCATCCTATCAGAAGCGTAACGATTCCTAACGCTCCTATGATAATATGGCGCCCGATTATCCAGGCTACAGCCACTATGAATGTGGCTATGGCGAGATATTGCAGTGTAAGCGTCAGCACGGCCGGAAGCGTGAAATAATCAGGATTCACATATCCACCGTATGAGGCTGCCAGTGTGAGTGCGTATAGGGCCAATGAGGCTGTTTTCGCAACCGTGCGTATTATAGGGCTGACAATAATCATGATAGATATGATTATCTTATTCTCTCCGAAAGGCGGCGCAACTCATCGCGTTCGGCCATAGTCAGCGAGGCGTATCCTGAGATGCGTATCTTGTCCAATAATTCATTAAGGCGGCGTCTGTCTTCCAATTTCCCGGTATCTATGCTGCCAAGATCAAATTCTCTGTCGCGGCGCGGACCGCGATATGCCGGCGGTTTTTGGAAACGCATTCTGAAGTTGCGTTTCCAGGTTCCCGAATATTTCCACCACATTATCATCAGGAACCCGAAAATGAGGCCTCCAAGATGTGCGAAATGGGCAACGGTGCTCTGTGATCCTGATATGCCGAGGAAAAACTCGAGTACTCCATATCCGATAACCATATATTTGGCTTTGATGGGAACGGGTATGAAGAAAAGATATAACGGCATGTCTGGAAATGTAAAGGCGAATCCGAGTAGCAGCCCGAATATGGCGCCTGATGCCCCCACGGTGGTAAGCATGGATTTGAATGCATGGGCCGCTTGCATGAAATTTATATCGCCGTCGGCCAATGCTGTGCGTATTACCTGCTCCATGTGAGGGACCGTTAGCCCGTTCTGAGGTGCTATCCCTGCCGCATATTCGTTAAGCCAGCTAAGTTGCCATACAACTTCCTGAGTCATGGCCGCGCCTATGCCGCATACAAAATAGAACAGAAGGAAACGCCATGTTCCCCATGTCTGTTCCAGTATTCGTCCGAACATCCACAAGGTGAACATATTGAATAATATGTGCCACACTGAGCCGGGGTCATGGAGAAACATGTATGTAACCAACTGTATGGGATTGAACATGTCGCTCCCCCAGAAATGGAGTGCCGTATGGTTAAGAAGGGTCGTGGTGAAACGGGGCATCAATACTTCTATCAGCCATATCACCAGGTTTATGACAATAAGATTTTTGGTGGCCGGGGGCATTGAAGACCACCAGTTGGCGTTTCTTTGAGGTATCATCAGCGCAAATTTAATAAAAAACCACTATTTTTCTGCGATTAAAATGTAAGGAGTTGTAGAATTGTAAAATTTTATGTTATATTTGCCGAATAGCACTCTTGCACTGAGCAACTTCCCTACTATGGTCGTTACACTTGCAGTATAGTATGCTTCCGTTGCGTATAACGCGGCGTAGCTCCAATTGGATTAATATAACCATATAATAAAATCTGATTATGAACAAGACTGATTTAGTAAATGAGATCGCCGCGAAGGCCGGTCTTAACAAAGTGGCTGCCAAAGCAGCCCTCGATGCTTGCCTCGAATCTATCGAGCAGGCCCTTGCCAATGAAGATAAAGTGCAACTGATAGGGTTCGGCACTTTCTCTATTCAGGAGAAAGAGGCACGTACCGGCATTAATCCCCGTACCAAGGAAAAAATACAGATTCCGGCCCGCAAAGTGGTTAAATTCAAACCTGCTGCTGAACTCGGAAAATAATCTGCCGTTTCGCAAGGCATACGGCTCCTGCCATTGGCGGGGGCCGTTCTGTTATGGAAGCAAGTGCTCTCCTCTATACTTAAAAGGTCTGTTTGTACGTTATTCATTTGGGTAAATAGCACGGAAAAAGTTGCCCGTGGTGAAAACCGGAGTGGGACAATTGCTGTTTATTTAAAGTAACTACTTATATAATATATAATTATAAGATGAATATCGACAATATCGTTTCTCAGGGTGTGTCTGATGCCGTAAAAAAACTCTATGGTTTGGACGTTCCCCCCGAAAAGATATCTCCCTCGGCTACGAAAAAGGAATTTGAAGGTAATCTTACCGTTATGGTCTTCCCCTTTGTAAAGGCGGCCCGCAAAAGTCCTGAAGACACAGGCCGCCAGATAGGGGAATGGCTGGTGGAGAATGTTGAGGCTGTTTCGGCTTTTAATGTAATAAAAGGATTCCTGAATATAAGTATCGATCCTGCTTTCTGGATGCATACCCTTGAGGCGGCCGCGGAAAATCCTGAATTCGGGTTCCGTAAGGTTTCCGATACTTCTCCTTTGGTAATGGTCGAGTACTCCTCGCCAAATACGAACAAACCTCTGCATCTGGGACATGTGCGCAACAATCTGCTCGGCTATTCCCTTTCGCAGATTCTTAAGGCAAATGGCAATCGTGTGGTCAAGACCAATATAGTGAACGACCGCGGCATACATATCTGCAAGTCGATGCTTGCGTGGCAGAAGTGGGGCAATGGCGCCACTCCTGAATCTACCGGTCAGAAAGGCGACCATCTTATAGGTGATTGCTATGTGGCTTTCGATAAGCATTACCGCGCCGAGGTTGCCGAAATAATGGAGCGTGAGAATATCTCGAAAGAGGAAGCCGAAAAGAAATCCACTCTAATGGCGGAGGCTCACGAGATGTTGCGTAAATGGGAGGCAGGAGACAAGGATGTGCGTCATTTGTGGGAAACCATGAACTCATGGGTGTATGCCGGTTTTGATGAGACATATCGGCAGCTCGGAGTGGATTTTGACAAAATTTACTACGAATCGCAGACTTACCTTGAAGGAAAAGATCTGGTGCTCAAAGGTCTTGAAGAGGGGAAGATGTATCGTAAGGAGGATGGCTCGGTATGGGCCGATCTGACAGAAGAAGGGCTTGACCATAAACTGTTGCTCCGCTCCGATGGTACGTCGGTATATATGACTCAGGATATAGGTACCGCAAAGCTTCGTTATCGCGATTTCCCTATTGATAAGATGATATATGTTGTAGGTAACGAACAGAACTATCATTTTCAGGTGTTGGCTTTGCTTCTTGACCGCCTTGGCTTCAAATGGGGCAAAGACCTTACACACTTCTCATATGGTATGGTGGAGTTGCCAAACGGCAAGATGAAATCGCGTGAGGGCACTGTGGTGGATGCCGACGACCTCATGGCAAGTATGGTGGCTTCGGCTACCGAAGCTTCGGCAGACCGTTTCAAGGATATGGATTCCGCAGAGGCAGCGGAGGTTTCGCGCATGGTTGGTCTCGGAGCTCTTAAGTATTTCCTGCTTAAGGTAGACCCGCGCAAGAATATGCTGTTTAATCCTGAGGAATCGATAGACTTCAACGGTAATACCGGGCCGTTCCTGCAGTACACCTATGCCCGTATTCAGTCGGTGATACGTCGTTCCGGTGTGGAGAATGTCTTCGGATTGCGTCCCGATGCAGTGCCCAACGACAAAGAGGTCGCTCTCATTCAGAAGATAGCTGATTTCCCGGGTGTCGTGGCCGATGCCGGACGCACTTATTCGCCGGCTCTCATAGCCAACTATGCTTACGATCTCGCCAAGGAATATAATCAGTTTTATCATGACTATTCTATCCTTAAGGAAGAAAATGATGAAGTACGCGATATGAGACTGCTCCTGTCGGCCACTACGGCCCGCACTCTTAAGAGCGCGGTATCTCTGCTCGGCATGGAAATGCCTGAACGCATGTAAGGTGCTTGTGGTTTTATAAAATCAAAAATAAATATACAATGGACAATTACAATTCTCAGTTCAATACCACGCCTCCTCCGTATAGTGGAGGCAGTGCTGTGGTGCGCCAGGTGAATGCTGTTATGAAACGCGTATATGTGCGCATGTTCATCGGTATGCTCATAACAGCCTTTGTGGCTCTCGGGATAGCTTCGAGTCCTACAGCCATCACTTTCGTGCTTGGCAACCAGATTGTATTCTGGGGTATCCTTATAGCCGTTCTTGCAATGGCATGGATATTACCGGCAAAACTTATGACCATGAGCTCAGGTGCGGTCCTTGGATGCTTCTGTATCTATTCAGCGCTTATGGGTGCGTGGTTGGCTCCTATATTCCTTGTTTACAAGCTCGGAACCATCGCTTATACATTCTTTATAACCGCAGGGACATTCGGAGCTATGTCGGTATATGGTTATTTTACCAAATCTGATCTTTCGCGTGTAGGTTCGTTTCTTTATATGGCGTTGTGGGGGTTGGTTATCGCCATAGTGGTAAACATATTCCTGAAAAGCAGTGGCCTTGAATGGGTAATTTCCATAGTTGGCGTTCTGTTGTTCGTAGGTCTCACCGCATGGGACACTCAGCAGACCAAGCGTATCGCCGCGGCAAATCTCGATCCCCAGCTCGCCGACAAGCTGGCCACAATGAGCGCGATGAATCTTTATCTCGACTTTATAAACCTTTTCCTCTTTCTGTTACGCATATTCGGTGGAAGCCGGGACTGAATCTTCAGTCGACCGTAAGAGCTTCTTCAAGAGATACCTCACGAGGCAGATTCAACCGGCTGCGCATGCGCAGCCGGTTTTTTTTCACCGAATCGTAACTTATTCCCATGAGTTCCGATATTTGCCGGGTTGTAAGTCCCATGGATATATAGGCCGCGAGTCGTGTCTGTCCTTCTGTAAGATTAGGGTATCTTTTCTTTATCCGTTCCATGTACTCGGGGTGGAGTGTGCTGTGGAGTTTATCGAACTTGGCTTGCTCTATTCCCGGATTTAGATTTTTACGCACTTCATTGGCTATCTCGGATGCTGAATCCATGCTGATTTTCCCTTCATCACAAAGAGAGTCTATGCGTTCTACGAGGGATTTTATCATCATGTCCTTTTCTTGAATTGCCATAATGCTGGCGCTAAGTTCGTTTCTGCTCTTGTTCAATAGATTCATGGTGCGTTGACGTGTAATTTTATTTCTTTGAGTTCTGAAGTAATTTGCCGTTGCAGTCACCACTACCACCAACGCCATGACGCTGCATAAGATAATCCAAGTCAATCGTTCTTTCTGTTTCTTGAGCAGACTTTCTGCTTGTTTCTTTTCATAGTCTTTTCTCATTTCTGATTTCACTATCTCGATTGAATTTCGTTCGCGCTCAAGTTCTATGCGGGCATCGACGAATTCACGGTCGAAATTAATCGCATTGTCAAGGTTCTTGTCGATATATGCCAGATACGCCATGGCATTGTATATCTGTCCTCTTGAATAATTGTCTGTTACCTTTTCTATTTCTTTGAATGCCTGTGTGGCATATAGTCTTACCGAATCATCGGGATATCCTCCAATCATGTGGTCTGCGATGGCTGCGCTGTAAGAGGCCACTGTACCGGGATCAGAGCCCTCGAATTTTGCATAGTTGTATGCTTTTTTCAGTGTTGAAAGATCATGTGTGGAGTTATATGTGTTTTTGAGAAGCAGATGGTAGAAAGCGGAATCGGCCTGTGCGACAGGAGAGTTGATTATAAGTTGCAATATGGAATCACGTTCGGTATTTGATCCATTGTTTTCTGTTACGTTTACTATATTGAGTTTATTTCTTAGGTGATGGAATGCATATCTGGGACTTGTGAAAACAGAATCTGCGCGAAGGTAATATCTGCGGGCAGGAACATTGTCTCCCAGATACCACATTATATTTCCGAGGTTCACGAGTGTGGATCCTATCATAAGGGAATCTCCGATGGATTCAAAGTACTCAAGGCCTTGGCATGATAGTTCGTAAGCTTTCTCTCTCTTTACTATGGGAAGGGCACTTTTGAGAGATGCAAGCCTGTAGGATACATATTCCATCTGTTGTTTCATCTCTTTCGGCAAAGTGGATATATTGGCTATGGAGCTGTCGATTATTGACAATGCTTCATGCATCCTGTTCTTGTGAAATGCCAGTCGAGCTTTCCAATAATTGGCTATCATTTTTTCATGGATTCCTGAATTCATTTCCGATGAAGAAATCAAATGCGTAAGAGAGTCTCTGAGCCCCATGCCTGAGGGATGCAGATAGGAATTCTCCAGTGCGTCGCATGTCGAATCAAAATCCGAAGAGATCTCCGGCCAGTATGAGTGCGCAGGTGTGGATGTCCTGTCGCATGCCGTTATAAGGACTGCCAAAACAGCCATCGCTACAATTGGAATGTGTGAGAAACGATTCATAGCCGCGAATTTAGCAAAACATGTCGGTTGTTCAATAAGAATGAAAATCTAATTGAATGTCCCCTTTGTGTCCTCCAAAATTATTATTGTCTCCCTCTTGGCGAGAATGAAACCGCAGTGTGATTTGAAAGATTGAAACTATAATCGGCGTTTTTCATCTGGATGAGTGTGTGGATTGCGGTGGTAATGAATATTCATGATAATATGTAAGCCATATGCCTGATGTCTCCCGTTTGTCTCCCATTTTGATTAAAGAAAAAGTTGCTTGTATTGAAGAATATAGCTAAAATTTTTAACATTTATTCGTGATTCGGTTGCTATTTGAATGTGTATATTTGTCCGCTGACAATTGTCGCTGTCTGCCCATATCAGGGGCGCTATTATGGTTTCTCCTTATGTATTCCGAGTGGGAAAACAATACAATATTATGTATAACTTTTATAAATTAATCATGAAACAATCAAAACACATTTTTTGGTACGGAAGATACCTCGCGAGTGCGGTCATCGCGCTTTCAGGTATCCAGGCCTATGGTGGCACTTGTTTTCATGCTTCGGTTTCTTATCCATCTCAGTCGGCCGGTCTGTACCGGTTCGGGCTGGATGAGTATGCGCCGGAACAGTTAAAACGGAATGTGTATGCCAACGGTGGTGGTGTGGCCAACGACAATTACTATTATGCCGTAAGATATGAGGAAATCGGCGGATTGCCTGTGGTTGAGAGAACGTCTTACTCCTTAAAGACATGGGGGGTTGAGGATTCTTTCCCCAATGGCACGGTTGCAAATGTGGCTACCGACATCGCCTATAATTATTATAAAGATGAAGCGTATGGGTGCTTCATGAACCCGGATGGAGAAGGATATGTATTCGGGAAGTATCGTTTCGGATATTTTCTTCCTGACCCGATTTGCAATATGGAAGTCGCTTTCGCTGCTATGGATTTTGATTCCAAGGGTACGCTTTATGCCATAGACTGGTTAGGAAGGCTTCTCACTGTGGATACGCTTACCGGCCAAACGACCCTCGTTGGTGATACCGGGTTGACTACAATGGCAATTACCGGAGGTGCGATAGATCCGGAAACAGATATTATGTACTTCAGTGTGGTGGGAGAAAACGAAAGTGCCATATATACGGTGAATCTGGTTTCTGCCAATGTTGAGAAACAATATGTGTTGGAAAACAATGAACAGGTATGTGGCCTTTATTTCCCGAGAACCTATGAGTCTGCGGCTCCCGAGGCATCGGGAAATCCCTCTTTGAATTTCTCCGGGTCTTCTCTGGACGGGTCGATAAGATTCCGAGCCCCTCAAAAAAGTTATGGAGGAGAACCGCTGTTGGATAAATCGCTGATGTATCATATATTAGCGAATGGAAAAGAGATAGCTACAGGAACAACGAGCTATGAAGATGGTTTTATATCGGTTCCTGTATCATTGGAATCAGCAGGGAAATACTGTTTCTCATTGTATTTTTCTAATGATGCTGGCATCGGTCCGCGTTCCAAGATAACTCAATATGTGGGTCCGGACATCCCTAAAGCTCCGGGCAGTCCGAGAATCACATATAAAGACGGAACGGTAAAACTTTTCTGGACAGCTTCTACTTCCACAGGTGTCAACGGCGGTTCAATAGACCGTGGTTCCATGTATTACAAAATAACGCGTCTACCCGATGGCGAGGTCTATACAGCCGACTCTTCCGGATGGAGCCAATCGATAGCCGAACCTGAGGACAGAACGGAATATCGCTACCGCATAAGTGCCGTTGCCGCAGGCCTTGAATCGGATTATGCGGAGACACCTTCGTTTTCTCTCGGTACGATCACTCCTCCTTTCGCTGAGACTTTTCCCTACCAGACCTCTGCATTCGGGTGGAAATGGATAAACAATGACTCTTACGATCTTTCTGACCAGTACTCAACCTCAAATGGTCTGAGACTTGTAACAATGAATGTACCGGCTGAAGGATCTTTCCTTATAAGCCCCGCCGTGAGACTTGAGAAGGATCATGCTTATGATCTATCCCTTTCTCTGAAACGGGGAAATCCGGGATTTGAAGAACAGGTTGATTTGGTTATAGGACAAACGAATGACGCTGTTGGACTGTCTGAGACTACGGTTCTCGAGACTATACTGCTCGATTCATCTGAGTTTGAAACTTATCAGGTTAAAATAGAGCCTGCTGAAACCGGCGTATATTATTTAGCCCTCAGGGCTAAGCAGTCGGGTCGTATGCTATACCTTAAGGAGTTCGCGTTAAGTGCGGGTATCGCCGGGAAAGCACCTGGCCCGGTCGTGGATATGGAAGGCATTGCCGCTGCCGATGGCGATAATTCCGCATCGTTCTCATTTCTTCTTCCCGTTGTTGACCGTTCCGGCAACGCCCTCCTTTCGATAACAGGTCTTGAGCTATGGCGCGACGGTCAGTTGATAAAGAAACAGGAGGGTGAGTATGAGCCAGGTGGTCGCGCAGAGCTTATAGATGATACTATGCCGGAGAAAGGAGAGCATACGTACGGAATTGCTTGTTATAACGAAACCGGCAGCGGAGAGATGACGCAATTGAAAGTTTTTGTTGGTTTCAATTTCGGATTCCCTCCGGAGTGGGTTAAGGTTGTGGAAACCGATGAACTTGGTACTGTCCGCGTTACATGGGCTTCTGCTGACGAGGATATCGATGGTAAATCTCTGACAGGTGCGGATATATCATATAATATATACGATAGGAATGGAGAATTGGTAAAAAAAGGTGTGAAGGATACATCATTGACCGTTAGGGCGTGTGAACCTTCTTCGCCTCAGGATTGGGCACAGTATAGAGTGGCGGTGGTTACCGATGCTGGTGTTGGCGAAACGGCAAAATCGATATTGGTGCCGGTCGGTGTGCCTGATAAAGCTCCTTGGGCCGAGTCGTTTGCTTCCAAGAGCGCTTCCCATATTATAGGTACGACCGAAAACAGCGTAGGAGATACATGGCAGATTGTAGGCGGTTTCAGCTATAACGGAAGAGATGTGGATCCTCAGGATGGAGACAATGGCATGATGGGTCTGGATAATGTGCTTATGGATGAACCGGTTGCAATGTTTACCGGTAAAATCGATTTGTCGCGTATCTCCGCTCCGGCGTTCAGCTTCTGGGTTTACAATTATGTGGGAGATAACGGTAAAGACAATGAGAATGTGATCGCCGTCAAAGTCTGGTCTGACGAAGCTGAGAAATTCGTGGATGTCAAGAGTGTGGTGATAGGAGAAACAGGACCGTCACGATGCTGGAATAAGGTAATCGTACCCCTCACCGAATATGAAGGGAAAACTGTTCGTTTACGTTTGGAAGCTACTGTCGTGACATCGATCTACGTTCATGTCGACAATCTTCGTGTCGATACCGATTCGGAGCATAATCTGACTGCTCTTGAACTCGATGTCCAGCCTTGGGTTGAGCCTGAAGTTGAGTTCCCGGTTAATTTCAAAGTGCGCAATTCCGGTAAAAATAGAATCGAGGGATTCAAGGCCTATCTGTATGAAGATGAACGTGTGGTTGGAAATGTGGATGGACCTGCGCTGAACCCTGATGATATAGCGTTGGTAACGTTCAAGCACACTCTGTCGCGTGCCGCTGCCGAATCGGTCAGGTTGCGCGGTGTGTTGGAGGCGCCTGAAGATTTGATTAGTTCGGATGATTCCACTTCGGAAATGGAGATAATGTGTGTACGCAGTGGCTTGCCTGCACCTGAGGATTTGAAAGCCATATCTTCCACCAATGGTGTGGAACTTTCCTGGGATACGCCCGATTTATCGTTGGCCGCTCCCATGGCTGATACGGAATCGTTCGAAAGCTCCCGTTCGTGGGGCTCAGAAGTTGATAACTGGACTTTCATCGACCTGGACCGTGCCACAATAGGAGGTTTTGGTAAAAAGGAACTGCCAGTCAGTGGCCAGCAATCGTTTTTCGTGGCCGATGATACTCATCCTCAACTCAATTATCCTAACGATGGCACAAGATTCAAGGCTCACACCGGAAACAAGAGTCTATGGTCTATGTATTCCATGATAGGTTCGGTATACGTGAAAAGCGATGACTGGGCTATAACTCCCGAATTGTATGGAGGTCCGCAGATTGCATCTCTCTGGGCTTCTTCGTTCCTCGCCGATGCTGGTCAGAACCAATATTTGGAATCATTCGAAGTGCTGGCATCTTCGTCAGACACAGATCCGGAGAGTTTCAGACTTATTCAGTCTGTTGCCGAAGTACCGGCTCAGTGGACCCATTATGAGTTCTATTTGCCGGAAGGAACACGCTACATGGCTATTCATGGAGTTTCTTATGACAAACAGTTGCTCATGATCGATGATGTATCTTTCCGTAAATATGGAATGTCTCCGGAACAGGTTGCCGTAAGTGGTTACAGGGTGTGGAGAAACGGTAAGTGCATCGCGACTTTGCCTAAGGATAAAACAGATTTTTCAGATACGGAAGTTCTCGCCGGTCAGATTTACTCTTACGCAGTAAGTGCTTTATATGATGCAGGCAGAGAGTCTCGGTTATCATCTGATGTTTCAATAAAATATGACAATGCGTCCGGCATGAATTCCGTTGAGGCGGTTCATGATGGATGGGTATTCGTGAATGATGGAAGCGTCGCGATATCTGCAGCTCCCGGAAGCGAAATCAAGATATATGGTTCTGACGGTGTCCTTAGATTAAGTAGGGTTCAGGAAACAGCTGTAGACAGGTATGATTTGCCTTCCGGTTTTTATATTATCAGTGATGGACATAGAGTGGCGAAAGTGTCGACATATTAATTATTGTGCTATCCGATAGTATGTTATGATATTCTGACCACCCGTTCACCCATTTACCGTGAACGGGTGGTCGCTTTATTGTCTCATTATTGATTTTAAACGGACGTAAATTACTCTCATGTTGGGTATGTATCTTAAGAAGATTTGATTAATTTTGCACCAATATGCGCAGAATTATCTTTTTTGACACGGAGCTGGCTCATGCCAATTTGCTTCCTCTTTCATTCACAAGGCCCATCGGCAGGTTTCGCATGGGCATCACTACACTCTCCGAAAAATGGGAGTCCCTTTTGCCGGGTGATTACGACTGGTGGCCGGTAGAGTATTTGCGTCCGCGTTTCGCCACCTGTGGCGCCGACAGTCTTGAAGGCGACCTTCTATGGGTGGCAGGGTCGTTGGTAGCAGATGAGAACAGTGTGGCGCTTGCTGAATCATTGCAACCTGGCGAAGCCGTGCTTGACAATGATGAGCCGATGCTTTTTCGGGGTTCGTTGTCTCAGCTTGAGAATCGGTCGTGGAAACAGATAGATGCATCCGGAATAAGAAGAATCAAGTATGTGTTCGATATCTTTACCCTGAATCCAGAATTGGTGAGGGAAGATTATTTCCGACTTACGGCAGGAAGGGTATCGCAACCTCTGCCTGTCTCCAATACTCTTATCGGCCCTATGACCGACGAGGCCGGGCGCCCGCTGATTTTTATCGAAGAAGGAGCAAGTGTGGAATGTTCAATTCTCTCGACCAAGGAAGGTCCTATATATATAGGTAAGGACGCTGTGATAATGGAGGGTTGCCTGGTCAGAGGTCCTATAGCGTTCTGCGACCATTCTCAAGGTCGCATGGGCGCGAAATTTTATTCAGGTTCTACCTTCGGCCCTTATTGCAAAGTCGGCGGAGAGGTGAGCAACACCGTCATATTCGGATATTCCAACAAATCGCACGACGGTTATCTCGGAAACGCAGTGATAGGGGAGTGGTGCAACCTTGGAGCAGGAGTAAACGCCTCGAATCTCAAGAACGACTACTCCAAGATACGTATCTGGAATTATGCCAGCCATACCTTCATGAAGACCGATCTGCAGTTCTGTGGATTAATAATGGGCGACCATTCCAAAGCAGGGGTCAACTGTATGTTCAATACCGCTACGGTCGTAGGGGTGGGAGTCAATATTCATGGCGCGGGATTCCCAAGAGTGTTCCTGCCCAGTTTCAGCGAAGGAAGCCCGTCAACCGGATTCAAAAGCGTAAGTGTAGCTAAATTCGAGACCATCGCAAGTCGTGTCATGGCCCGCCGGGGACTTGAGGTTACCGATGAGGATCGCCGCATATTCGAGACTATCTACGAGGTGGCATCGCGCTTCAAAGGCTAAGAGAATGTTTGGATCTAACTTCCATTAAAATGGAAAGAATTTCCTGATCTTCTCTCAATTATAAATTCGTGTTAAATTCAAACATTCTCTAAGTTCTTTTCAGGTGGGAAAGAAAGGAATTTCATAAAAATGATAATTATTTATAGTCAGGGGGTTGTGTAATCCCCTGATTTTTTGTAATTTTGCAAAGATTTCGGGTCGAAGTGCCGTGAGTTGCCGCCAATCTGTTGATGTCTAATGGATTAGCGTGGTGATGCGTGGTGCATCTATTCGGTCTGTAATCGGTTTGGAAAAGAGAATACAACAACAATTCAATAAATTTAGAGACAAGAATGCCTACAATTCAGCAATTAGTAAGAAAAGGCCGCGTAGCTCTGAAAGACAAGAGCAAGTCGCCTGCACTGGATTCTTGCCCGCAGCGTCGCGGTGTGTGCGTGCGTGTTTACACCACTACTCCCAAGAAGCCTAACTCTGCAATGAGAAAGGTGGCCCGTGTGCGTCTGACCAACGGCAAGGAAGTCAACTCCTACATCCCGGGAGAGGGTCATAATCTTCAGGAGCACTCTATCGTGATGGTTCGCGGTGGCCGTGTGAAAGACCTTCCCGGTGTGCGTTATCACATTGTTCGCGGTACTCTTGATACCGCAGGCGTGCAGGGCCGTACCCAGCGTCGTTCCAAATATGGAGCAAAGCGTCCTAAAGCAGCCAAGAAATAAAAATTAAGACAACAACAATTCAAGTTTTTGATTTATTGGATGGCCTGTCGGTTGCGTGTCATGCACGCAAGATGGTTTTCGCCCGGCAGGATGGTTGAGTAAACCCGGGCCAGAGGGCCTGCAGTTGAAGATTCACTGAAGCAGCCAAGACAAAAACTCTAAACACACTCTCAGAGAAATGAGAAAAGCCAAGCCGAAGAAAAGGGTTATCCTTCCGGATCCCGTCTTCCACGAAGTAAGGGTCACAAAGTTCGTGAACCATCTTATGTATGACGGCAAGAAGAATACCGCATACACTATCTTCTATACCGCTCTGGAAAATGTTAAGGCCAAACTTCCCAACGAGGAGAAGAGCGCTCTTGAAATCTGGAAAAAGGCCCTGGAGAACGTTACTCCGCAGGTCGAGGTCAAGAGTCGTCGCGTAGGTGGAGCTACCTTCCAGGTTCCTACCGAAATCCGTGCTGACCGCAAGGAATCGATATCCATGAAAAATCTGATTATCTACGCACGTAAGCGTGGTGGTAAGACAATGGCCGACAAGCTCGCAGCCGAAATCGTTGACGCTTACAACGATCAGGGTGGTGCATACAAACGTAAAGAGGATATGCACCGTATGGCAGAAGCTAACCGTGCCTTTGCGCATTTTAGATTCTAAATGGAGATTTGAGCAATGGCAAAACACGACGAACTTCAATATACACGCAATATCGGCATCATGGCCCACATCGATGCCGGCAAAACTACGACTTCTGAACGTATTCTGTTCTATACCGGTCTTACCCACAAGATTGGCGAGGTACACGATGGCGCCGCCACCATGGACTGGATGGAACAGGAGCAGGAACGTGGTATAACCATCACTTCCGCCGCTACTACCACATTCTGGAATTATAACGGTGATAAGTTTAAAATTAACCTGATCGACACCCCGGGGCACGTAGACTTCACCGTTGAGGTTGAGCGTTCTCTCCGTGTGCTTGACGGTGCGGTGGCTACTTTCTGTGCCGTCGGCGGTGTGGAGCCCCAGTCCGAGACTGTTTGGCGTCAGGCCGACAAATACAACGTTCCCCGTATCGGCTATGTTAACAAAATGGACCGTTCGGGTGCTAACTTCCTTGAAGTAGTGCGCCAGGTTAAGGAAGTGCTGGGTGCCAATCCGGTTGCTATCCAGCTTCCAATCGGCGCCGAAGAAACTTTCAAAGGTGTTATCGATCTGGTAACCATGAAAGCTTATTTCTGGCACGACGAGACTATGGGCGCCGAGTATTCGGTTGAGGATATCCCGGCTAACCTCCTTGAGGAAGCCGAGGAATATCGCGACAAGATGCTTGAGACTCTTGCCGAGCTCGACGAAGCTCTCATGGAGAAATACTTCGATGACCCCTCTACCATAACAGTAGACGAAATAAAGGCGGCTATCCGCAAGGGAACACTTTCGATGCAGATCAACCCTATGCTCTGCGGTTCTTCGTTCAAGAACAAAGGTGTTCAGACGCTGCTTGACGCTGTCTGCGCATATCTTCCCTCGCCTGAGGATGCAGGTGCTGTTGAGGGTACCCTCCCCGGAGATTCCGAAACTGTTGAAACCCGCGAACCCAATGCCGAGGCTCCCATGTGCGCTCTCGCATTCAAGATCGCCACTGATCCCTATGTAGGTCGTCTCTGCTTCTTCCGTGTTTATTCAGGCGAAATCGAGGCCGGTTCTTACGTTCTCAATTCGCGCTCCGGCAAGAAGGAGCGTATCTCCCGTCTGTTCCAGATGCACTCCAACAAGCAGAACCCCAAAGAGAAAATCGGTTGCGGTGATATAGGCGCAGGTGTCGGATTCAAGGATATACGTACCGGTGATACTCTCTGCGACGAAAATGCTCCCATCGTACTTGAGGCTATGGAATTCCCCGATCCCGTTATCGGTATCGCGGTTGAACCCAAGACTCAGAAGGACCTTGATAAACTTGGAGTCGGTCTGCAGAAACTGGCTGAGGAAGACCCGACATTCCGTGTAGAGACCAATGAGGAAACAGGCCAGACCGTAATCAGCGGTATGGGTGAGCTTCACCTTGATATCATTATCGACCGTCTGAGACGTGAGTTCAAGGTCGAGTGTAATCAGGGCCGTCCTCAGGTTACCTACAAGGAGGCAATCACCAAGCCCGTCGAGCTCCGTGAAGTATTCAAGAAGCAGACAGGTGGCCGCGGAAAGTTCGCCGACATCATCGTTCGTATCGAACCCGCCGATGAAGATTTTGACGGCAACCTGCAGTTTATCGACGAAGTCAAGGGAGGTAACGTGCCTAAGGAATATATTCCTTCTGTCCAGAAGGGCTTCCAGACCGCTATGAAGAATGGCGTTTTGGCCGGCTATCCTGTAGAGAAACTCAAGGTAACCTTGATTGATGGTTCGTTCCACCCCGTGGACTCCGATCAGCTCTCGTTCGAACTTTGCGCAATTCAGGCTTTCAAGAAAGGTTCTGAAAAGGCCGGTCCGGTGCTCATGGAGCCCATCATGCAGATCGAAGTCGTTACACCCGAAGAGTCGATGGGTGATGTTATCGGCGACCTTAACAAACGTCGCGGACAAGTGGAAGGAATGGAGACCAGCCGCAGCGGTGCCCGCATAGTAAAGGCGAAGGCTCCTCTGGCAGAGATGTTCGGTTATGTAACCGCTCTGCGTACCATCACCTCCGGACGTGCCACCAGCACAATGTCGTTCTCTCACTATGCAGAGGTCAGCAGCTCCATAGCGCGTAACGTGCTTACCGAGGTGCAGGGCCGCGTTGATTTGATAAAATAATAAACAACAATATGAGCCAGAAAATCAGAATCAAACTGAAAAGCTACGATCACAATCTCGTCGATAAGTCGGCCGAGAAGATCGTAAAGACAGTGAAGAGCACCGGCGCAGTTGTAAGCGGTCCTATACCCCTGCCCACCAACAAGCGTATCTTCACCGTAAACCGCTCGACTTTCGTTAATAAGAAATCACGCGAGCAGTTCCAGCTCAGTTCGTTCCAGCGCCTTATCGACATCTACAGCTCGACTTCCAAGACTGTCGACGCTTTGATGAAGCTTGAGCTTCCCAGTGGTGTGGATGTAAGCATAAAGGTCTGATACGCAGCCGAAACAAGACAATGTCCGTTTTCGTCATTTTGACGGAAACGGACAATGCGGCTAACCTGCCGCAAATGAAAAATCAAGACAACATTTTTTTAGTAATAAAGTAAGAAATGCCAGGATTATTAGGAAAGAAAATCGGAATGACATCCGTTTTCAGTGCCGACGGAAAAAATGTTCCGTGCACTGTTATCGAAGTAGGTCCTTGTGTTGTTACTCAGGTCAAGACCGTTGAAACCGACGGTTACGCCGCAGTTCAGGTTGGCTTTCAGGAGAAAAAAGAGAAGCACACTACAAAACCTGAGGCCGGTCACTTCAAGAAAGCCGGAGTAGCACCTCAGCGCCACTTGGCCGAGTTCAAGTCTTTTGAGACCGTACCCGCATTGGGCGAAACTCTCACCGTGGAACTGTTCCAGGAAGGTGGTTTCGTTGATGTGGTAGGAACCTCGAAAGGTAAAGGTTATCAAGGCGTTGTTAAACGCCATGGCTTTGGCGGTGTAGGTCAGTCTACCCACGGCCAGCATAACCGTCTGCGCGCCCCCGGTTCTATCGGTGCCTGCTCGTATCCCGCAAAGGTATTCAAGGGCATGCGTATGGCCGGACACATGGGCAACGAACGTGTTACAGTCCAGAATCTGCAGGTTATCAAGATTCTGCCTGAACACAATCTGTTGATGATTAAGGGTTCCATCCCCGGAGCCAAAGGTTCAATTGTTTTAGTCGAAAAGTAAAATGGAAGCAGCTGTATTTAACATCAAAGGAGAAGACACAGGCCGCAAGGTCGAACTCAATGCCGAGGTGTTCGGCCGCGACCTGGAGGCCGGCAATGCCGAACACACCCTCTGGCTCGACGTGAAGCAATATCTCGGTAACCAGCGCCAGGGTACCCACAAATCGAAAGAACGCAGCGAAGTTTCGGGCTCCACACGCAAGCTCGGTCGCCAGAAAGGTGGCGGCGGTGCCCGTCGTGGTGATATCAACTCTCCGCTTCTGCGTGGCGGCGGTACTGTTTTCGGACCTCGCCCCCGCGACTATCGTACCAAACTCAACAAAAAGCAGAAGGCTCTCGCTCGTCGCATCGCACTGACATCGAAAAATGCCGCCCAGCAGATTATCGTAGTCGAGAACTTCACTTTCGAAGCACCCCGTACCAAGAACTACATGGAGATGGCAAAGAACTTCAAGCTCGCCGACAAGAAAGTACTGCTCGTACTTCCCGAAAGCAACCTGAACATTCAGCTCTCTGTACGCAACGTGCCTAATGCGATCACGATGCGCGCGCAGGACCTGAACGCCTACTCCGTTCTGAACAACGACACCATCCTCCTTACCGAAGGTAGCGTTGAAGTTGTAAACCAGTTTTAAGCTTTAGCAGAAAAGAGAAATGGACATTCAGATCAAACCCCTGGTGACCGAAAAGGCCACCGCATGCAGCGAAAAGCTGAACTGCTTCACCTTCCTTGTGTCGCCGGAAGCAAATAAATTCCAGATCAAGGATATCGTAGAGAAACTCTACAATGTCCGCGTCGAGAAAGTGAACACCGCAGTATACGCCGGCAAGCGCAAACAGCGCTACACCAAGTCGGGTATCATCCGCGGGCAGCGTCCCGCCTTCAAGAAGGCTTACGTTACCGTGGCAGAAGGTCAGACTATAGACTACTACAGCAATATTTAACGAAAATGGCAGTAAGAAAATTCAAGCCCACTACACCGGGCCAAAGACACAAAGTTATTGGTGTGTTCAAAGGAACAATCACTGCTACCACACCAGAAAAGTCTCTTACCGTCGGCAAACGCTCTACCGGTGGCCGTAACTCTTCGGGCCACCTGAGTACCCGCTATCGCGGCGGCGGCCACAAGAGAAAATTGCGTCTTATAGACTTCAAGAGAAACTACGATGGAATAGAGGCGACGGTTAAGAGCATCGAATACGATCCCAACCGTTCGGCTCGCATCGCGCTTCTCTATTATACCGATGGTTCAAAGGCCTATATCATCGCCCCCAACGGTCTTGAGGTAGGTCAGAAAGTTGTCAGTGGTGAAGATGCCGCCCCCGAGGTAGGCAACGCTCTTCCCCTCGCTAAAATACCTGTAGGTACACTCATCCATTGTATAGAGCTCAGACCGGGTCAGGGCGCGTCGATGGCGCGTTCAGCCGGTACCTTCGCGCAGCTTACCAGCCGCGAAGGTGACTACGCAATCATCAAACTTCCTTCGGGCGAAACCCGTAAGGTGCTTCTCACTTGCCGTGCAACCGTAGGTGTTGTCGGCAACTCGGACCATGCCCTTGAGCAGAGCGGCAAGGCCGGACGCAGCCGTTGGCTGGGCCGCAGGCCTCACAACCGTGGTGTTGTCATGAACCCTGTCGATCACCCCATGGGTGGTGGTGAAGGTCGTCAGAGCGGTGGTCATCCCCGTTCGCGTACTGGCCTCTACGCAAAGGGTCTCAAGACTCGCTCGCCCAAGAAGCATTCTTCGAAGTATATCATCGAGAGAAGGAAAAAGTAATTTTGATTTTAAAGTAGTTAAGAGACTATGAGTCGTTCGTTAAAAAAAGGACCCTTCATCAGCGTTAAACTTGAAAAGAAAGTTGCGGCCATGGAGGAAAGTGGCAAAAAGTCTGTAATCAAGACTTGGAGCCGCGCCTCGATGATATCTCCGGATTTCGTAGGCCACACCTTCGCCGTTCATAACGGTAACAAGTTTATCCCCGTATACGTGACCGAAAACATGGTAGGTCACAAGCTGGGAGAGTTCGCCCCCACCCGCACTTTCCGCGGACACGGCGGCAATAAGAAGAAGTAAGAGGCATGCCTCCCAAACAACAACAGAATATTAAAGACTAAAATACAATGGGTGTAAGAAAAAGAGAAGCAGCCGATGCCCTGAAAGAGGGGCGTAAGACTGAATACTTCGCAAAGCTCCGCAACGTGCCCAGCTCGCCCCGCAAGATGCGTCTTGTGGTCGACATGGTCCGCGGTGTCGAAGTCTTCAAAGCCCTCGGCATACTCAAATTTTCCAATAAAGAAGCGTCCCGTCGCGTCGAAAAGCTGCTCCGTTCGGCAATTGCCAACTGGGAACAGAAGAACGAGCGCAAGGCTCAGGCCGGCGAGCTCTACGTCAAGACTATCTTCGTAGACTGCGCGCCGATGCTCAAGCGCCTTCGCCCCGCTCCACAGGGCCGTGGTTATCGTATCCGCAAGCGTTCAAACCACGTTACCCTCTTCGTAGACACAATCAATAACAATCAAGATTAAAGCAAGATGGGACAGAAAGTTAATCCGATAGCCAACCGCCTTGGCGTTATCCGCGGATGGGACTCCAACTGGTTCGGCGGCAAAAGATACGGCGAGACTCTGCTGGAGGATTCCAAGATTCGCAAGTATCTGCGCACTCGTCTTGCCAAAGCAAGCGTTTCGCGCATCATCATCGAGCGTACTCTCAAGATGGTGACCGTTACAATCTGCACCTCCCGTCCCGGTATGATTATCGGCAAGGGTGGCAAGGATGTCGATGCACTGAAAGAGGAGCTCAAGAAACTTACCGACAAGGAAGTTCAGATCAATATCTATGAGATCCGTCGCCCGGAGCTCGATGCAGAAATCGTTGCAAACAACATCGCTCGCCAGATCGAGGGTAAGGTGGCTTATCGCCGCGCTATCAAGATGGCAATCGCTTCGACTATGCGTATGGGTGCCGAGGGCATCAAGGTGCAGGTTTCCGGTCGTCTCAATGGTGCCGAAATTGCCCGTAGCGAGATGTTCAAGGAAGGTCGTACTCCCCTCCACACTCTGCGTGCCGACATCGACTACGCATTGGTGGAAGCTCTCACCAAGGTAGGTATCCTTGGCGTGAAAGTATGGATCTGCCGCGGCGAAGTGTATGGCAAGAAGGAACTCACTCCCTCTTATGCCATCGGTGTGAAGGAACCCGCAGGCCGTCCTCAGGGCGGCGGTCGTGGCGAACGTCGCGGCGGTTTCCGCAACAAGAAGAACAACAACCGTAAAGACTAAGTTTCCCGATGTTACAACCTAAGAAAACCAGATACCGCCGTTCGCAAAAAGGCCGCATGAAAGGTGAAGCCCAGAGGGGAAACCAGCTGGCATTCGGTTCGTTCGGCATCAAGACCTTGGAGTCTAAGTGGATTACAGGTCGCCAGATAGAGGCTGCCCGTGTCGCAGTAACGCGTTACATGCAGCGTCAGGGCCAGATTTGGATACGTATCTTCCCCGATAAACCCATCACAAAGAAGCCTGCCGAAGTCCGCATGGGTAAAGGTAAAGGTAACCCCGAAGGGTTTGTTGCGCCTGTTACTCCGGGCCGTATCCTCATAGAAGTCGAGGGTGTAAGCTACGATATAGCCAAAGAGGCACTGCGCCTTGCAGCCCAGAAACTGCCGGTTATCACAAAATTCGTAGTTCGCCGCGATTATGACCCCTCCCAGAACGTTTAATACGAAAAATATGTAATAAAACCCCGGAACTCTTTGTAGTTTCGGGGTTTTTGTTTAACTTTGCCGAAAATTCGCGCCCCGGGTACGCCGGGGGTGCGGAATTTTATGGCATTTATACCAACTAAAGTAATGAAAAAGGAAGAAATCAAGGAATTAAGCATTCAAGAACTGCAGGCTCGCATCGAGGTAGCAGAGAAGGCTTATCGTGAATTGAAAGTAGCGCACGCGATTACTCCCACGGACAACCCTGCGAAAATTACAAAAGACCGCAAGGAGATCGCCCGTCTGAAAACAGTGTTGCGCCAGAAGGAATTGGCAGCCGCCAAGGCTTAACCCCTGAAAAGTATTTAAAAAATGGAAGAAAAGAGACATTTGAGAAAAGAAAGAATAGGGGTTGTTTCCAGCAATAAATGCGACAAGACCATCACGGTCGAAATCAAGTGGAAAGAGAAACACCCTATCTACGGTAAGTTCGTGAACAAAACCAAAAAGTATCACGCACACGACGAGAACAATGAATGCTCCGTAGGCGATACCGTACGTCTGATGGAGACCCGCCCCTTGAGCAAGACCAAGAGATGGAGACTTGTTGAAATAATTGAAAAAGTTAAGTAACCATGATACAGACTGAATCCCGTCTTACCGTAGCAGATAACAGCGGTGCTAAAGAAGCGCTCTGTATCCATGTGCTTGGTGGTACCGGCCGTCGTTACGCTTCTGTCGGCGATACCATAGTCGTGACTGTGAAAAGCGCCATACCTTCTTCGGATGTGAAGAAAGGTACGGTTTCAAAGGCTATCGTAGTGCGCACTAAAAAAGAGATCCGTCGCCAGGATGGCAGCTATATCCGTTTTGACGACAACGCCTGCGTTCTTTTGAACAACAATGGCGAAATCCGCGGTACCCGTATCTTCGGCCCCGTAGCCCGCGAGCTGCGTGCCGCCAATATGAAGATCGTTTCCCTCGCACCAGAGGTTCTTTAAACTTTAAAAAGAAAAAGCAATGGCTAAATTCCATATAAAGAAGGGCGACACGGTTTATGTCAATGCCGGCGACGACAAGGGCAAGACCGGCCGCGTACTCGAAATGCTGCCCAAAAAGGGCCGTGCGATTGTGGAAGGCATCAATATTGTCTCCAAAAGCACAAAGCCGACAGCTAAACATCCCCAGGGAGGCATCGTAAAGATGGAGGCTCCTGTGGCTGTCTCCAACCTCAACCCGGTTGACCCCAAGACCGGCAAGCCCACCCGTGTGGCTTACCGTAAGAACGAGGCTGGAAAAACTATTCGTGTATCAGTTAAATCAGGAGAAGAAATCAAGTAATGAGCGCCACCACACTTTCAGCCGATTATAAGGAGAGAATTATGCCCGAGCTCATCAAAGAGTTCAAATACACCTCTCCGATGCAGGTTCCCCGTCTTGAAAAGATTGTCATCAACCAGGGCTTGGGTGCTGCAACACAAGATAAGAAAATCATAGAGACAGCTCTTAACGAGCTGACCGCCATAACAGGTCAGAAGGCAGTTCCGACCCTTTCGCGCAAAGATATCGCCGCTTTCAAGTTGCGTAAAAAGATGCCGATCGGTGCCATGGTAACCCTTCGTCGTGAAAGAATGTATGAATTCCTGGAGCGTCTTGTACGTGTGGCGCTGCCCCGTATCAGAGACTTCAAGGGAATCAATTCGAAACTTGACGGTCGCGGAAACTATACTCTCGGTATCACCGAGCAGATCATATTCCCCGAGATTAACATCGATAACGTACCCAAACTTCAGGGTATGAACATCACTTTCGTAACTTCGGCCGAGACAGACGAAGAGGGTTTCGCCCTGCTGAAAAAGTTCGGTCTTCCTTTCAAACACGAAAACTAAGTTATGGCTAAAGAATCAATGAAAGCCCGCGAGGTGAAGCGCCAGAGAATGGTGGCCAAATATGCTGAAAAGAAGGCTGCCCTAAAGAAAGCCGCTCTCGCCGATGCGGATGGCAATATAGACTATGAAGCTCTGACCAAACTTCAGAAGCTCCCCAAGAACGCTTCCAAGGTGCGTCTGCACAACCGTTGCGAAATTACCGGCCGTCCGAAAGGATACATGCGTCAGTTCGGTATTTCCCGTATTCAGTTCCGTGAGATGGCTTCTGCAGGCCTTATCCCCGGAGTGAAGAAAGCAAGCTGGTGATAGATGCTGATGTCCCTCATGGGACTATGAATGCGAATACATTGAGGAGAATCAGCCGATAGGACGAGACGATATGTCAGATCAAAATCGGTAGATTCAAAGCTGGCGAACCATCCGGTCTTACCGGGCAGGCGCGGGCAGAAATATAAGGAAGATCTGGAAAAAGTCATCGAGAATAGATGAAACTCTTTCGGGTCTTCCTAATCCCGCGAAGCCGAATTTTTTTAATAAAATTTGGCTTTTCGGCTATGATTCAGTATATTTGCATTTCGGTGCGCGAAACGCATGGGGAACAGGGAATTTTATAAAGAGAAAAATCAGAGATTATTAAATATTGTTCAGAAATCTGAATCAATTTAACAACCAAAACAATGACTGATCCAATAGCAGATTATTTGACCAGACTCAGGAACGCCATCCGTGCGGGACACCGCGTGGTTGAGATTCCCTCGTCAAAAATGAAAAGAGAGATCACCAAGATCCTTTTCGAGCAGGGTTACATCCTCAACTATAAGTTTGAGGAAGGGACCACTCCTTCAGGCATCATCAAGATCGCTCTTAAGTATGATCCGGCCGACAAGGTGAACGCCATCAAGAATCTTCACCGCGTTTCTCGTCCGGGTCTTCGTCAGTATGCGGGCTACAAAGATATGCCCCGCGTGTTGAACGGCCTCGGAATCGCCATCCTTTCAACTTCTAAGGGTGTGATGACCAATAAGGAAGCCAAAGAGCAGAAAATCGGCGGCGAAGTATTGTGCTATGTATATTAAAACCGGAGGAGAACAAAATGTCAAGAATAGGTAAAGCACCGATCGAGATTCCCGCCGGCGTGACAGTGACCGTCGACGGCAACACCGTGAAAGTAAAGGGTCCCAAAGGGGAACTGACCCAAGATATACATCCCGACCTGACCGTTGAGATAGCCGATGGCAAGCTTGAGGTAAAGCGTCCCACCGACGACCGCGAGCACCGCGCTCAGCACGGTCTGTTCCGTGCGCTTCTCCACAACATGGTAGTAGGCGTATCCGAGGGATATAAGAAAGAGATGGAACTCGTAGGCGTAGGTTATCGTGCCTCCGCGACCGGCCAGGTATTGGAACTCAGCCTCGGTTATTCTCATGCTATCTTTATCAAACTTCCTTCCGAGATAAAGGTGGAAGCCAAGAGCGAACGTAACAAAAACCCCCTGATTATTCTGGAGAGCGCCGACAAGCAGCTTCTCGGTCAGGTATGTGCTAAAATCCGCTCTCTGCGTAAACCCGAACCTTACAAGGGTAAAGGTATCAAGTTCGTTGGCGAGATTATACGTCGCAAGTCCGGTAAGAGCGCCAATGCGAAGTAATTGAGTAAACAACAGTCCAGCTCAATCAAAAAAACAGGAAGTTATGATATCGAAAAAAGATAGAAGAAATAAAATCAAAACCCGCATCCGCGGTAAGATTTCAGGCACCGCCCAGCGTCCGCGCATGACCGTGTTCCGTTCGAACAAGGGTATCTATGTTCAGGTTATCGACGACCTGGCAGCCCGTACTCTGGTAAGCGCCTCTTCGAAAGGTGTGGAATGCACCACCAAGAGCGACCAGGCCGCTAAAGTAGGAGAGGCCATCGCCAAGAAAGCTCTGGAGCAGGGCATAACCGAAGTGGTGTTCGACCGCAACGGATACCTTTTCCACGGCAGAGTTAAATCCCTGGCAGACGCTGCCCGTAACGCAGGTCTTAAATTTTAAACATCATGGCAAAAAGAGATAACAGAGTTAAATCGACTAACGATCTTGATTTGAAGGACCGTCTGGTAGCCATCAACCGCGTTACCAAAGTAACCAAGGGTGGCCGTGCCTTCAGCTTTGCCGCCATCGTAGTGGTAGGCAATGAAAACGGCATCATCGGCTGGGGCCTTGGCAAGGCGAACGAAGTTCAGGCCGCCATCGCCAAGGGTGTCGAGACCGCTAAGAAGAACCTTATCCGTGTGCCCGTTCACCGTGGCACCATACCTCACGAGCAGGCAGCTAAATTTGGTGGAAGCCGCATTTACCTGCGTCCCGCTTCCGAAGGTACCGGTGTAAAGGCCGGTGGCGCTATGCGTGCTGTGCTCGAGAGCGTAGGTATCACCGACGTACTCGCTAAATCCAAGGGCTCGTCGAACCCCCACAACCTTGTTAAGGCTACCATCGCCGCTCTCGGCGAAATGCGTTCGCCCGCTCAGGTTGCCCAGAACCGTGGCGTTTCGGTCGAGAAAGTCTTCAATGGCAAGTAACATAGTCTGAAACCCGCAAAAAGAACTGAAAATGTCAAAGATAGCTATAAAGCAGATAAAGAGCCGCATTAACTGCCCCGCAGTTCAAAAGCGCACTCTCGACGCACTGGGTCTGAGAAAGATGAACCACACTGTGGTGCATGAAGATAACCCCTCGATCATAGGCATGGTAAAGGCCGTGAGCCACTTGGTTGAAGTAACTAAACTTTAAAAATCACGAAAAGAAATGGAACTTCATAATCTGAAACCTGCCGTAGGCAGCAATAAGAAAACCAAAAGAATAGGTCGCGGACCCGGATCGGGTTACGGCGGTACCTCAACTCGCGGTCATAAGGGAGCAAAGTCCCGTTCGGGCTACAGCCGCAAAATCGGCTTTGAAGGTGGCCAGATGCCCCTGCAGCGCCGTGTGCCAAAGTTCGGCTTCAACAACATCAATCGTGTGGAATATAAGGCCCTGAACCTTGACGCTCTCGAGGCTCTGGCCGAAGCCAGGAACCTTGAAAAGGTTACTGTAGACGACCTTCGTGCGGCAGGACTCGTGCCCAAGCGCGCGTTGGTAAAGGTTCTCGGCAACGGAGCCCTGACCCACAAGCTTGAAGTTGAAGCCGATGCCTTCTCGAAGAAGGCAGAGGAGGCCATTCTGGCCGCCGGCGGCAAAGTAATTAAGAAATAACACCTTACAAAATGGCGTTTACTCAAACAATTAAGAATATCTGGAGCGTCGAGGACCTGCGCAAGCGTATAGGTATTACGTTGCTGCTGGTAATCATATACCGCTTCGGGTGCTATGTGGTTTTGCCGGGCATAAATCCCGACGATCTCATGGCTCTGAAAAACTTCACATCCAGTGGCCTTATGCAGCTGCTCGATATGTTCTCGGGCGGTGCATTCTCTCAAGCCTCGATTTTCGCACTCGGTATCATGCCTTACATTACGGCGTCGATCGTAATCCAGCTTTTGGGTATGGTACTTCCGAGTTTCCAAAAGATGCAGCGCGAAGGCGAAAGCGGACGTATGAAGTTGAATCAGTATACCCGATATCTGACGGTGTTGATTCTTCTGCTGCAGGGACCGGCCTATCTCATGAACCTGAAATATCAGGTCGGAGCAGCCGGCGGCCATGTGGAACTCTCATTCTGGATGATAGTGTTCCTCACAATTGTGCTCGCCGCAGGGTCGATGTTCATCATGTGGCTCGGCGAACGCATAGACCAGAAAGGTATCGGAAACGGTATCTCTTTCATAATCCTGATTGGTATCATTGCGCGTCTGCCGGAAGCATTCCTGCAGGAGTTCACCTCGCGTCTGCTTAACTCTACGGGTGGCGGCTTGGTTCTGTTCCTGGTGGAAATAGTAATTCTGCTGGCCGTCATCGCCGGTGCAGTGCTTCTTGTGCAAGGCACCCGCAAGGTACCCGTTCAGTATGCCAAGAAGATTGTAGGCAACAAGCAGTACGGTGGCGCCCGCCAGTATATACCTCTGAAGGTAAACGCCGCCGGTGTGATGCCTATCATCTTCGCCCAGGCCATAATGTTTATCCCTATCACCCTTGTCGGTTTCGCCCCCAGCCAGACCGGTTTCTTCGGAGCCCTGACCGACATGTATGGATGGGTCTACAACATCATATACTTCATTATGATTGTGGCCTTCACTTATTTCTATACAGCTATCACAGTACGTCCGGCACAGATGGCCGAAGACATGAAGCGTAACAACGGTTTCATACCCGGTGTCAAACCCGGCAAGGCAACCGTAGATTACCTTGATTCGATCATGTCGCGTATCACATTCCCCGGGTCTATTTTCCTCGGGATTGTAGCCATTCTCCCCGCCATCGCGACTGTATGCGGTATCAACCGCAGCTTCGCTTCCTTCTTCGGCGGCACCTCGCTGCTGATTATGGTGGGTGTTGTGCTCGACACTCTGCGTATAGTTGAGGGTCATCTGTTGATGCGTCATTACGACGGCCTCATGAAAGATGGAAGCCGTATACAGGGACGCACAACCGGTAACCATGCATTCTGAACTTAACATCGATTTTTTTCTATTGTCAGACAACCTGAAAAATCCATTTCATTATGATATTCCTTAAAACGGCAGAAGAAACAGAACAACTTGAAAAGGCGTGCGACCTTGTAAGCCGTACGCTGGCTGAAGTGGCACGCTGGATTGAACCCGGTGTTACGACTCTGAAACTTGATACTGTCGCGAAGGAATTCATAATGGATAATGGAGGCCGTCCCGCTTGTCTCGGATACCACGGATTTCCCGGGACACTCTGCATAGAGGTAAACGAGACGGTTGTGCATGGTTTTCCCTCGAAGTATGAATTGAAAGAAGGTGATATCGTAGGTACTGATTGTGTTGCCGAGCTTAACGGTTGGTGTGGCGACTCCTGCTTCACATTTGAGGTAGGGGAAGTAGACCCAAAGGTGAGCCGGTTGCTGAAAGTCACTCGCGAGTCATTATACAAGGGAATCGAGGCCGCCAAAGGAGGTAACCGTATAGGAGATATTTCCAATGCCGTGCAGACATATTGCGAACGTGCCGGTTATAATCTGGTGCGCGAGATGTGTGGCCACGGTATAGGGCGGGAAATGCACGAAGATCCCGAGGTGCCGAATTACGGACGTCGCGGTATAGGACCCGTTCTTAAACCCGGCATGGTAATATGTATCGAGCCGATGGTGAATATGGGTAGCAAGAATATTGTAATCGAAAGAGACGGATGGCAGTGCCGCACACGCGACCGGAAGCCGAGTGCCCATTTCGAGCATGAAATCGCCATTACCGAGGGCGACCCCCGGATTTTGACAACCTTCAGGTACGTAGATGAAGTGCTCGCCCAAAAGAACGGTAAGTAAGAGAATAGAATTGAATCATAATCCCGAAATCAATAAATCCAGATTAAGGAAATGGCTAAGCAGGATGCTATAGAACAAGACGGTGTAATTCTCGAGGCTTTGAGCAATGCTATGTTTAAGGTCGAGCTTGAAAACGGCCATGTTATCACAGCCCACATCTCAGGCAAGATGAGGATGCACTATATAAAGATTCTTCCCGGCGACAGGGTCAAGGTAGAGATGTCTCCCTACGACCTCTCAAAAGGACGGATATCCTTTAGGTATAAATAAAAAGCACACACACTCGATATGAAAGTAAGAGCATCTATCAAGAAGCGCACCGCAGACAGCAAAATCGTACGCCGCAAAGGCAGGCTGTATGTGATAAACAAAAAGAATCCGAAACTTAAAATGCGCCAGGGCTAACGTCGGCGTAAAAATCTTATAGACAGAATATGGCAGTAAGAATTGTCGGCGTAGATTTGCCGCAAAACAAACGAGGCGAAATCGCCCTCACCTACATCTTCGGCATAGGCCGTAGCGCCGCGAAGACCATTCTCGACAAAGCCGGTGTAAACCGCGACATCAAAGTACAGGATTGGACCGACGATCAGGCGGCAGCCGTTCGTGAGGTTATTCAGACCCAGTACAAGGTTGAAGGTGATCTTCGTTCGGAAATCTCTCTGAACATCAAGCGCCTGATGGATATAGGCTGCTACCGTGGCATCCGTCATCGTATCGGTCTGCCCCTGCGCGGTCAGAGCACAAAGAACAACGCACGTACCCGCAAGGGACGTAAGAAAACCGTTGCCAACAAGAAGAAAGCTACTAAATAATAAACAGTATGGCTAAGAAGACAGTCGCAGCAAAGAAGAAAAACGTTAAGGTTGACGCTATGGGTCAGCTTCACGTGCATTCTTCATTCAACAACATCATCGTATGCCTGGCCAACAGTGAAGGTCAGGTTATATCCTGGTCGTCGGCCGGTAAAATGGGTTTCCGCGGTTCTAAGAAGAACACTCCCTATGCCGCTCAGATGGCAGCTCAGGATTGCGCAAAGGTTGCTTATGACCTGGGTCTGCGCAAAGTGAAAGCATACGTCAAGGGTCCCGGCAACGGTCGCGAAAGCGCCATCCGTACCGTTCACGGCGCCGGCATCGACGTTGTGGAGATTGTAGACGTTACTCCGCTTCCGCACAACGGATGTCGTCCTCCGAAAAGAAGAAGAGTCTGATTCACGAGTACAGCATCTGAAAAAAAGAACCCGGGTCTTGTCAAGTCATACAGACCCCGGTATCTATAGGATGTAGACGCTACCTGCAATAGCGGGATATCCATAATAAGTACCGGGTAGGAAGCCGGCTGGAGGCGAATGGTACGTCAACAACTTGTTTGGCAGCTTTTCTCTCGACGTCCGCGGCTGCGCCTGCCGCCGGAGTCCACGGCAAGACCAAAATCAATAAGAAAACAAAATGGCAAGATACACAGGCCCCAAATCTAAAATCGCCCGTAAGTTCGGCGAAGCCATCTATGGCGAAGACAAAGTTCTTTCCAAGAAGAACTACCCGCCGGGCCAGCATGGCATCAACCGTCGCCGCAAGGTGTCGGAGTATGGCGTTCAGCTAAAAGAGAAGCAGAAAGCCAAATATACCTACGGAGTTCTGGAACGTCAGTTCCGCAATCTCTTTGATCGCGCAGCCCGTACCAAGGGTATCACCGGTGAGGTTCTTCTCCAACTTCTGGAAAGCCGCCTCGACAATGTGGTTTACCGTCTCGGTCTGGCTCCGAGCCGCCCCGCAGCTCGTCAGCTCGTGCTTCACAAGCATATCACAGTCAACGGTGGTGTAGTAAACATTCCTTCGTTCCAGGTTAAGCCCGGCGATGTAGTGGGTGTTCGCGAAAAGTCAAAGTCTCTGGAGGTTATAGCCGACTGCCTCGCTGGTTTCAATCACAGCAAGTATCCCTGGATAGAATGGGACGAAAGCCTCAAGGGAGGTAAGTTCCTGCACCTTCCCCAGCGTGCCGACATTCCCGAGACCATCAAGGAACAGTTGATCGTTGAGTTGTACTCTAAATAATTAACACTTCAAGCCCATGTCTATTTTAGCATTTCAAAAGCCCGAAAAGGTCATCATGCTGGAGGAGGACTCGATGTTCGGCAAATTCGAATTCCGTCCTCTCGAACCGGGTTATGGCCAGACCATAGGCAATGCACTGCGACGCATACTGCTGTCGAGCATCGGCGGTTTCGCCATCTGCTCGATACGTATCGACGGTGTAGCCCACGAACTGGATACCATACCTGGAGTAAAGGAGGATGTTACCAACATCATCCTTAACCTCAAGCAGGTTCGCTTCAAGCAGCTGACCGAGGACCACGAAACCGAAACCGGTAGCGTGGTGGTGTCGGGCACAGATGTGTTCAAAGCCGGCGACTTGGGTAAAGCTCTTTCGGGTTTCGAAGTTCTGAATCCCGACCTGGTTATCTGTAATCTTGACCCTTCGGCAAGTTTCACTATGGAATTTACCATCAATAAGGGTCGCGGCTGGGTTCCTGCCGACGAGAATCGCGAGATGCTTCGCGCCGAGAACGCCGCAGCCGATGTGATAGCTCTCGACTCCATATATACTCCTATCAAGAATGTGAAGTATACAGTAGAGAACTATCGCGTGGAACAGAAAACCGACTACGAAAAGCTTACGCTCGAAGTGACAACCGACGGGTCCATCCTCCCGAAAGAGGCTCTGAAGGAGGCTGCCAAAATTCTGATTCACCACTTCATGCTCTTCTCCGACGAGAAGATCTCACTTGAATCTCCTTCCGAGGAATCGGCCGACGAATTCGATGAGGAAGTGCTCCGCATGCGTCAGCTGCTTAAGAGCAAGCTGGTCGACATGGATCTTTCCGTTCGTGCTCTGAATTGCCTTAAGAGTGCTGAAGTCGAGACTCTCGGCGAGCTGGTGGTGTTCAACAAAAATGACCTGCTTAAGTTCCGTAACTTCGGTAAGAAGTCTCTCACGGAGCTCGACGAGCTGCTGGCCAGCTTAAACCTGTCGTTTGGCATGGACATTTCAAAGTATAAATTAGATAAAGACTAAACACAACGATGAGACATAATAAGAAATTCAACCACCTGAGTCGTCAGAAAGGTCACCGCGAGGCTCTGCTCAAGAACCTGACCATCTCGCTGGTGCTCCACAAGCGCATCTTCACGACTCTGGCCAAGGCTAAGGCACTCCGCGTCTATGCCGAACCTCTTATCACCCGTGCTAAGAAAGACGATATGGCAAATCGCCGTCTTGTCTTCTCTTACCTGCAGAATAAAGAGGCTATCAAGGAACTTTTCGGCGTGGTTGCCGAAAAGGTTGCAGACCGTCCCGGCGGTTACACCCGCATTCTCAAAACCGGCCATCGTCTTGGCGACAATGCCGAAATGGCAATGATCGAGCTGGTGGACTTCAACGAGAATATGCTCGCTGAAAAGGAAGCCAAGAAGAGTGCCAAAACCCGTCGTTCACGTCGCGGTGGCAAGAAGAATGTCGCAGCAGAAGAGACCGCTGCTCCCGAAGCACCGGAAGCAGAGTAAATATATCTCTCACCAAAAAACGGAGATACTCATATTGGGTATCTCCGTTTTTTATTTCCTCTATTATGTCTTTTTATTTTCTATTCTTCGATTCTCGGGAATATTTCTGTTTATTCCATGTCGGTCATAGAATAGGGCTTACAAGCCGCAGTATCGATTCGAGAGCCCGTTGCCCGAGCGGTCTGTGATACCATTGTGTAGGATTCACTCTGGTGCATTCTTTCAGATCGGAAAAGAATATTTCGCGCATCTCGCTATTTATATGTTCGTCATATATCATAAGGTTGCACTCGAAGTTGTTTTCAAAACTTCTGAAATCGAAGTTTGTCGAGCCCGCCGTAACAAACTGGTCGTCTATCACCATCATTTTTGCATGCAACATCCCCGGCTCATAAAGATATACTTTGATGCCGGCTCTCAGACATTGCGTAATATATGAGAATGAAGCATATTTCAGCATCCGGGAATCGCTGTTTTTCGGAATCATTATCCTTACATCAATGCGAGATAATGCGGCAGTTTCGAGAGCTCGCATAAGAGCGTCTGTAGGTAGAAAGTAAGGCGTTTGTATGTATATGCGCTTCTGCGCCGTGGAGATGGCTTTGAGGAAACATAGCGAGATGGTGTGCCAAGAATCGGTCGGCCCTGAGGTTACCAATTGCATGCCTACGTCCGATGGATCCGACGGGTGAGGCGAGTACTGATACCCGTCTTCAAGCTGAGGCTTGAGAAAGTTCCAATCTATGGCGAATGAGTAGAAAAGAGACTGCACTATGTCGCCTGTGATCCGGAAGTGGGTGTCGCGCCACGCGGTGCCCTTCTCTGTGCCCTCCACATATCTGTCGGCTATATTCATTCCTCCTATATATCCTATATAGTCGTCGATTATCACTATTTTACGATGGTTACGCCAGTTTATGCGGTTTGCAAGTTGCGGAAAAGTGACTCTGAAAAAAGGATGTACCTTCACCCCTGCGTCCATCATACGGCGGAAAAAACTGTTGGAGGCTGAAAATGATCCTACATGGTCATACATAACGCATACCTGTAGGCCTTGGTGGGCTTTGGATATAAGAATCTCGGCTATTTCCGTGCCGAGTCTGTCGTCAAGAAAAATATAGTATTGCAATAGTATTGACTTACGTGCATTGCGTAGGTCCTCGCGCAGGTCGTTGAATTTCGACACGCCGTCTGTATAGATTTTTACGTTGTTGTTAAGCGTAAGCGGCGAATTGCAAAGATTGTGGGCGAGTCGTATCAGCTGCTTGTATGAGGAATTGCCTATATTTACCTGCGTCCGATTACCTCGTTGGCGTGAATAATGCATCAGTTTGCGTTTGTTACGCCGTGAAATCATGGTCATCCCTTTCAGACCGCGTCCGAAAAACAAATAGAATATCAACCCTATTCCCGGAAGGAACAGGAGGGCGATAATCCAGGCGAGGGCACGAATAGGGTTTCGGTTTTCCGAAAGTACTACGCCGATGCATGTAGCTATAATGGCAAGATATACCGCGATACCAATGATAAAGAGCCACAAACTCATAATTGTCAGACTTTGGGTAGACTCGTCCGGATGGAGACTGCGTGTAGTCTACTCATCCGGTTTGAAACTGAAAATTAGTAAAATTCATTGTATCGCGCAACCTGTAGGGTATAAAAAAACACAGACTCCGGTTTCACAACCCGAGTCTGCATTATGATTGTAAAGAGAGGCCTTAACTTTCACAAGCTTGAGCCTTCTTATACTCAACCACTAACTTACAAAATTTATATCACTATTACTTAAAGCTATTGTTATGACTTGCTTTCATCGGTTATTGGTTGCGATAAAACGCAACCGTCATGCAATTTTTTTTGTTTTAATAAACGTTGGCGTATTATCAGAAGAGAGGATTCCGCCGAATTGCAATGCTAAATTACATTACATTTGATAACATTGCAAGATTATCAAGGCTTAAAGAGATTGCCATGCGTGTAAAAGAAAAGGATTGCGTATAAATGGCATATTTCTAAAGGTCAAAAATGATTACTAAGAGGGCTAAAAATGCATCTAAGAGTCGTCCGTTGTATCTGAAATATTGAAACGGCCATAGAAATAACGATTGTGGGATTGTAATATGGATGTGATTTTGTATATTTGAAAAAGAAATTGCCCCACGCTTTGAATCGGATCATGGCGACAGCTTCGACTTGCTTGCCAAATGTCCCGAGGATATAAAGACTGGAAGCTTAGAAAACCTAAATTCTATGGAAAAGAAAAACCTTCAATATCTCGCATCGTTGCGGGATGCTATGAAAAAACACGGGATAGATGCCTGTGTGATAACGGGAACGGACCCTCACCAAAGTGAACTTCCTCCCATGCATTGGCGTGGCCGCGAGTGGCTTACCGGATTTGAAAGTGGCAACGGCACCAATGGAACGGCTGTGGTGCTCCGCGATGAAGCTTTGTGCTGGACAGATTCCCGCTACTTTATTCAGGCCACAGAACAGCTTAAAGGTACCGGATTCAAGATGATGAAAGAGGATGGTCCGGAGGCGGTAGACCTTGTGGACTGGCTGGTGGAGCATACGGCGAAAGGACAGACCGTAGGAATAGACGGGATGACATTCTCGATATCATTGGCACAGCGTCTTGAACAGGAACTTGGAGATAACGGTGTAAAACTGAATACAAACTTCCCTCAGTTCGACTACATATACCCGGACCGTCCGGAGCGTCCGAAAAACAAACTTTTCGTCCATGATGAAAAGATTGTAGGAGAAAGTGTGGATTCAAAAATATGCCGCATAATGAAAGAGGTCAAGGGAGAACTTGCAAATGCAGTTGTTCTCTCCGCCCTCGACGATATCGCATGGGCCACGAACCTGAGGACAGCCGGCGATATAGCGTTCTCTCCCATATTCGTGTCTTATCTTTTCCTATCGGAAACGAATAGAGTGCTTTTCGTAGATTCCGAGAAGCTTACTCCCGAAGTAGAGGATCATCTCGCTAAGTATCATATAGAGGTGCGGCCATACGATGATGTGTTGAACTATGTAGGAAGGTTGCCCAAAGAGACCCGTTTGCTGATGGACCCTGTAAAGACATCGCGCGGTCTTTACGATCATGTGGCATGCTCAGTGGTATTCGGCGGCGCCGGGGTAGCCCGTCTGAAGAGCATAAAGAACGATACCATGTTGTCTAATCTGGCAATCGCGATGGAGAAGGATGGAGTCGCGCTGACACGTTTCTTCATGATGGTTGAGAAGGAGTATCCGGAAGGAAAACTCACAGAGGTGGAACTCGGCAAGCGTCTGCGGGCATTGCGTCTGTCCGACCCAAGCTGCGTCGACGAAAGTTTCGCCCCGATTCTCGGTTGGAACGCGCATGGGGCCATAGTGCACTATGAGGCCACCGAAGAGACCGACGTGCCTATAGTAGGCGAAGGATTGTTGCTTGTAGATTCCGGCGGCCAATATGTATATGGCACTACCGACATTACGCGCACCATAGCTTTGGGTACACCGACAGCCGAACAGAAGCATGACTTCACTCTTGTCATGAAGGGGCATATAGCTCTTGCCACGGCCAAGTATCCGGCAGGCACGCGAGGTTCACAGCTCGACGCTTTGGCGCGTCAGTTCCTGTGGAACGAAGGAAAGGCGTACTATCATGGTACCGGACATGGTGTCGGCTTCTTTATCAACTGCCATGAAGGTCCTCAGAACATCCGCTTGAATGAAAATCCGACACCGTTCGAACCCGGAATGATAACGAGTAACGAACCAGGTCTGTATCTGGAAGGCAGATATGGCATACGCTGCGAGAATCTGATAGTGACAGAAAAATGGAAAGAGACCGAGTTCGGTCAGTTCCTGAAATTCGAAGTGATGACGTTGTTCCCCTTCGATCTGAATCTGTTCGAGACATCGATTATGAGCGATTCCGAACTTGATTGGATCAACGGTTATCATGCTATGGTCTATGACCGTCTGTCGCCGTTGTTGAAGCCCGATGAAGTGGCATGGCTCAAGGAGAAAACGCGTCCGCTTTCAAGATAAGGCCGCATATCATACATATGGCGGTCGCCTATAGATAAAAACGAAAATTATGGCAATCATACAGGAAGTAAGGGGTTTCGTGCCCCGTATAGGAGAAGGTACATTTCTTGCGGCCAACGCCGTTGTGGTGGGAGACGTGACAATAGGTCGGGACTGCAGCATCTGGTTTTCGACTGTTTTGCGCGGCGACGTAAATTCCATCACAATTGGAGACCGTGTTAATATTCAAGATGGAAGCGTGCTTCATACGTTGTATCAGAAATCTACAATCGAGATAGGGAACGACGTGTCGATAGGACACAATGTAGTTGTTCATGGAGCCAAAATCAGAGACTATGCGCTGCTCGGCATGGGAAGTGTGGTTATGGACGATGTGGAAGTCGGTGAGGGGTCTATAGTAGCGGCAGGTGCCGTCGTGCTCAGCCGTACCAAGATCGGTCCTCATGAGCTTTGGGCAGGTTGTCCCGCCAAATTCGTCAAGATGGTAGAACCCGAAAAGGCGAAGGAGATGAACCAGAAGATAGCGCGCAACTATCTTATGTACTCCAAGTGGTACGGTCCTCAGGAATAATCCGCTGATTCGTGCGGAATCTGTAGCGAAAAAAAACGATAAAATTTTGTAAATCGCGGAATAATATCTAATTTTGCATCCGCGTTGTGCAAGATAGTTATATATCATAGCGTTTGCATAAAGCGGAATTATAAAACGAATATTAGTAACCCCAATCCGGAGGCCTCTGCAAAGGGACTGAAGGAAATAAAAAATTTACTCTTCAAAAAGCATGATCGTTGTACAAGTAAAGGAAGGCGAGAATATTGAGAAAGCCCTCAAAAAATTCAAAAGAAAATATGAACGCACCGGCGTTGTAAAGGAACTGCGTCGCCGTCAGGCATTTGAAAAGCCTTCGGTAACCAACCGCAAGAAGATGATGAAAGCGGTATATGTTCAGCAGCTCCGTCAGGCAGAACAGTAAACCGCCCTCTGACACAGACGACTCGGCTCGGAAGAGTCGCTACAAGAAATAATGCAGGTGCCTCTTAGTGAGGTGTCTGCATCTTCTGTGTGTCTGTAGTTCGTAGGTATATGATAGAACAATTCCTTACATACCTGAGACTTGAACGCAATCGTAGTCCTCTTACTATAGATGCTTACCGTAGAGATCTGAGGCAACTGCTTTCTTTTTTGAAGCAGGATGCGGATTCTGCGGTCGAGTATGATTCGGGAAGTGAAATCTTGCTGGAGGCAGATACGCGCGACATCCGCGAGTGGCTTGCACGCGAAGCGGAGAAAGGGTGTGTGGCCAGATCGTTGCACCGAAAGGCTCAGAGTGTACGTTCTTTCTATAACTGGGCGGTGATTACAGGTAAACTGAACCGGAATCCTGCCATCGCGATTCAATTGGCCAAAGCTTCAAAACCATTGCCCGGATTCGTAACCGACGAAGAGATGGAGCAGGTAAGCCGATTGCGTCTTGCAACCGATCCCGTACAGGAAATGAGAGATCATCTCATAATAGAAATGCTCTATGGCTGTGGATTACGTCAGGCGGAACTCCGGGCTATCGTGGATGCCGATATAGATTCCGAACGTGCGGAACTCAGGGTACACGGCAAAGGTGGTAAAACAAGAATAGTTCCGTTGGCTCCGCCGACAATTGCCAGGATAAAGGAATGGCAGACGGTACGTGACGGATGTGTGAAAGGGTGTATGGGCCATGTCCAGGCAGGACATACGCCTCTTATTCCCGGTAGGGGAGGGCATCCTCTTTCCGACGTAAGGCTATATCAGATTGTAAGGTCTGCACTTTCCGGAACCAAAACATTCCGGCGGTCTCCACATATACTCAGACATAGTTTCGCGACAGCGATGCTTAACGGAGGGGCCGACATAATGACGGTGAAGGAATTTCTGGGCCATAGTTCACTTTCAAGTACTCAGATATACACACATCTGAACTTTAAGGAATTACAGAGAGACTATAGGAATGCGCATCCTCGTGCGGCTCATGCAGGTTATGATGTCGATACCGATCCCGCCCATGATAAAGGAGCAAGAGGAAATAAAAAATGATGAATGGAACAGCAAACAGACCGAATATTTTGTTATTTTTGTAAAAACGCCCCGAAAGCCGGGATGCAAACATAACCTAAAAAACAAATTATTATGGAAGTAAACATCAAAGCTATTCATTTCGACATAACCGATAAGCTCATAGCATTTACGAATAAGAAAATAGACAAGCTGGGGCGCCGTTTCGAAGCCATGACCTATGTGGAAGTCAACTACAGACTGATAAAGCCGGAAACGGCAATGAACAAGGAGGCTGGCGTGGAAGTGCGTGTGCCTGGAAGCGGCCCGTTGTTTGCGTCCAAGACAGCTGACTCTTTCGAAGAGGCCCTTGATCTTAGTCTTGATGCCCTCGAGCGTCAGCTGGAGCGCATAAAATAATCGGACTGTAATACAACACGCGGGACTGCATACCCGAAGGGGGGCAGCCCCGCGATATATAGCCTGTATATTTCCCATGGGATTGCTTGACAGAGTACGAGAGATCGAGTTTCAAAAGATTTATGATCCACGCGGAAGCCTTTCATTCATCGAAGAGGGTTGCCACGTGCCCTTTTCCATAAAAAGGGTCTTTTATATTTACGATGTGCCAGGTGGCGTTGCGCGTGGCGGTCATGCGCATAAAGAGAACACAATGGTGCTGATGGCGGTCTCAGGCAGCCTTGACCTTCATCTTACCGACGGTACGGAAGAGAGGGTATATCACCTGAACCGGGCCAATAAAGGTGTGCTTATACCCCCTGGGGTCTGGGACTCTATGCACAATTTCACAACCGGAACTGTTGTGCTTGTCCTGTGTTCCCATAATTACGACGAGGCCGACTATATAAGGGACTTCGATGAATACAGACAATATGTCGCAGAACTGTCTGCCCGAAAATAAAAATATGACAGTTAGAGAAATCCCGTTTTTAAGACTCGCCGATTCTTTTGCTTGTGCGGTCGAAGAGACAGAGGCTGCTGTCTTACGCGTTGTCAGATCCGGATGGTATTTGAACGGACCCGAGGTGAAAGCGTTGGAGCAAGAACTCGCCGCCGGTTGCGGAGCCGGGTATTGTGTGGCCGTAAGCAACGGTCTCGATGCCTTGCGTCTGATGATAAGGACGTATATAGAGCTCGGAAAGTTGCATGCGGGGGATGAAATTATTGTTCCGGCTAATACTTATATAGCATCAATATTGCCTGTTACGGAGTTCGGCCTCGTGCCTGTGCCGGTGGAGCCGGACCCTGAAACTATGAATATTGATTTCAATAGGATAGAAAGCTCGTTGACTTCGCGTACCAGAGGAATAATGCTGGTACATCTATATGGAAATCCGGCATGGAACAGCGATGTAATGTCCGGATTGCATGAGCGTGGAATAATGGTGTTTGAAGACAATGCACAGGCAATAGGGGCGGTTGCCGCCGAAGAAGGCCTTAACGGTAGCAAAATTACCGGAAATCTGGGAGATTGTGCTGCCTACAGTTTTTATCCTACGAAGAACATCGGTGCCATGGGAGATGCGGGGGCCGTCATTACCAACGACAGCGAAGTGGCCCGCATGATACGCACTTTTGCCAATTATGGCAGCGATTATCGGTATCACAACATAGTTCAGGGTTATAACTGCAGAATGGATGAGATCCAGGCTGCGGTTTTACGCGTAAGACTCCGTAATCTTGACACGATTTGTCGTAAGCGCGGCGAATCGGCCATGTTATACGATTCCTTGGTAAGGAATCCGAAAATTACAAAACCTCGTATTTACAACGATTGTGTGCAGGTATGGCATCAATACGTCGTAAGGACTAATGAGCGTAGTCGGCTTCAGAATTATCTCCGGGAAAATGGAGTGTCCACTGATATCCACTACGCGGTCCCACCGCATTTGCAGCCATGTTATGCCGGCCGATGGCCCGAGGGAACTCTGCCGGTTACCGAGCGACTGGCCGATGAGGTGCTCAGCCTCCCTATCGCCAACGTAAGTCATGAGGATATTGAATATGTGGCTGATGTGATAAACAACTTCAGATAACAAAAAGGAAACAGGCTCTTGCCTTATACCTTGAAACAAGTGGCTCAAGCGGGTATCGGCAAGCAGAGGAAGGTGGATAAAATATAGGGAAGCGGATAAAACATTATGATGCAGAAGAAAGAAAGATCTCCATTGTTCAGACGGCGGAAAATCATGATAGCCATTCTTGTCGTTGCCGGAATCCTGACATTGGGCACCTTTATAATGGCTGTGCCGATGATAGTCAGCGGGGCCGATCAGCCTGTGGTTATCCACATACCGAAGAAGGCTACAGTGCAGAATGTGCATGACTCGCTTAACAAGTATCTGGGAGAAAGTTTCACAGGAAAGGTGATGGAACTATTGCAGATACGTAAAGTAAACTGGGGATTGCGCCATGGAGCCTATTCAGTCTTGAAGGGTGAAAGCCCTTATGAAGTGATGCGTAAGATTTCTGGCGGCGCTCAGACACCTGTAAAGCTGGTCATAAATGGATTCCGCGGATTGCCTGTATTGACATCGCGTGTGTCTTCTAAAGTTGATTTTACAGAGTCTGCATTCGGCAATGCGTTGGCCAATCCGGTTAATCTTCAACCTTACGGACTTACACCTGATCAGTCTCTCGCTCTTTTCCTAAATGACACATATGAGGTTTACTGGTCTTCCTCGCCCAAGACCGTGATAGACCGCATAGGCAAATACTATCTTGATTTCTGGACGGCTGAGAGACGCGAAAAAGCGGCAGCCCTCGGTCTCACACCGGCTCAGGTCGCGATTGTTGCAAGTATAGTAGACGAAGAAACCAATGCCATTACAGAAAAGGACAGGGTGGGACGTTTGTATATCAATCGCCTGCAAAAAGGAATGAAACTGCAGGCCGATCCAACCGTAAGATTCGCTATAGGCGATTTCACCATAAAGCGTGTGAAGGGAGAGCATCTAAGGTATGATTCACCCTATAACACCTATCTGTACGGCGGTCTTCCTCCCGGCCCGATACGTACTCCATCTAAATCCACCATAGATGCTATTCTCGACAGTAAGCCCACCGACGAACTTTACATGTGTGCGAAAGAAGATTTCTCGGGTCTGCACAATTTTGCGGTCTCATACGAAGAACACCTGCGCAATGCAAAGCGTTATCAGGATGAACTTGACCGCCGCGGAATAGAATGACGACAGTCTGCCAGAAAATAAATATAGGATTCATATCCCTTCTCGGGACCGGTGCCGGTTTTGAAAAGGGGAGAGTTTTCATGCGTTTGTTTTTTGTGTTTATATTGCTATCGTGCTCTTTTGCGATGGTCCGCGGACAGTATGTGCCGTTGCCTGAGGAGGTGTCCGAAGGAGTGGAAATAGCCGATACGGCATCTGTCCCTTTTGCCGAGGAGGTCAAAAAAACGACACCAAAGCCGAGAAATCCCAATTTGACTATATTGGGTGGTCCCGATGTGGAGATGCGTCGTCATGTGGGTAATTATCGTAGAGCCGGGGTGTATTATCCGGCATACAGCATAGACAAAGAGGAGCCTGATACTAACCGCAACTGGTTATATTTGCTGAAACATGGAAAGCTTCAGATTGACGACAAGAGTGTGGAGTGGCCCCGGTTCATGAGATTCTGTCTTGGGATATATCACTGGGGCGACCAGTTTTTCAATGGCTTCGATACTACATATGTGGTCGGTACCGGACGACGTTGGAAAGTCCGGCTCGTGACAGACGCATGGACAGATTCGTATATATTGAAAATAGGCAGCCACAAACCCATCGAGATGCTTTCGCACTCAGTGATACACACCGGTGCTTATCTTCAGTTTATGGCTGTAAGCGTAGGCTACCAGATAGACATGACGAACGTTATCGGCAACAGACCTATCGACAACCGAAGGCTGACATTCGGCTTCGGATGCGGCCTTTTTTCTGCGGAACTCGCATACACCGAGAACGACGGGGGTACCTATCTGCGTAGGTTCGGTGATTACAACCGCGGGCAGATAATGAACGAGTATTTCCCCGGTCTGCGCATGTCATCGTTCGAGACTGACCTATATTTCTTCCTTAACCACCGCAAGTATTCTCAGGTCGCGGCTTATGGTTTCGGTAGATATCAGAAGAAAAGAGCGGGATCCCTGTTGCTTGGCTTTTCATATCTGTCGCAAGACATCCATATGGATTTTACAAAGTTGCCCGGTCAGTTGCAATCCATGATTCCTCCGGGATCGGAATCTTTGAATTTTTATTATCATAATTATAATTTTCTGGTTGGTTACGGTTACAATTGGCCGGTGAAACGTCATCTTCTGTTTAATCTAACGGTATTGCCGGCTGTAGGGTGGAACTATAGTGCGGATCAAATCAGTTCGGAATCGGGTATGTTGTCTTTGGGTCTGCGAGGTCAGGCCGGAATGACGCTTAATTACGGGGACTTCTTTGCCGGGTTGTCAGGCAAGATTTCGGGGCAGTATTATTATAGCCATTCTTCTTCGTTGTTTTCTTCCATTCTTACGGGACAGCTTACACTCGGTGTACGTTTCTGATTGTAATTGCAGATTATTATTTTAGAAACTCTGATAGTTATTTGTATAAAAAAACGGAGGCGCTCCCATATCAGGGGGCGCCTCCGGCTTATGCTGTTGTCGGCTATATCAGTCGCGACGTGGACCACGCGGGCCGCGGTCGCTTCCTTCACGACGCGGACGTTCGCCACGCGGGCCACGGTCGCCGCCTTCGCGACGGGGGCGTTCTCCGCGCGGACGCTGTTCGCGCTCTACATATCCTTCGGGTTTTTCCGTAAGAACGCGCTGCGACAGACGGTATTTGCCGGTCTTCTTGTCTATCTCGATAAGTTTCACGCGTACGATATCCCCCTCCTTGAGACCGGACTGTTCCATAGAGTCAAGACGATCCCAGGAAATCTCGCTTATGTGAAGCAGACCGTCCTTGCCGGGCATAAATTCTACGAATGCTCCGAAATCAAGAATGGAACGTACCTTGCCTTCGTAAATCTCGCCCTCTTCGGGAAGAGCAACTATGGCACGTATCTTTGCCAGAGCGGCATCTATGCTTGCTTTGTCTTTCGAAGCGATTTCAACAACACCGATTCCGCGATCCTCATCTTCGTCTATAGAGATGGTAGCGCCGGTTTCTTCCTGTATTCCCTGGATAACCTTACCCTGCGGGCCGATAACGGCACCGATCATCTCTTTCGGAATCTCGATTGTTACCAGACGCGGAACGTGAGGCTTATAATCCTCGCGGGCTTCCGGTATAGTCTCTCCGATTATGTTCAGTATGTGTAGACGTCCTTCGCGAGCCTGATCGAGGGCTTTGGCGAGTACTTCGTAGCTCAGGCCGTCACACTTTATATCCATCTGGGTAGCGGTGATACCCTTTGTGGTACCTGTAACCTTAAAGTCCATGTCTCCGAGATGATCCTCGTCGCCGAGTATGTCGGAAAGCACGGCATACTTTACGTTGCCGGGATCAGAGATAAGACCCATGGCCACGCCGGCTACCGGACGTTTCATCTTAACTCCGGCGTCAAGAAGCGCCAGGGTGCCACCGCATACGGTTGCCATGGAGGATGATCCGTTAGACTCAAGGATATCTGAAACTATACGGCAAGTATAGGGGAATCCGTCGGGGAACATGCGCTTCAGGGCGCGGTGGGCCAGATTGCCGTGTCCGATTTCCCGACGACCTACGCCACGCTGCGGACGGGCCTCACCGGTAGAGAAAGGCGGAAAGTTATAATGCAGCAGGAAACGTTCTTTAGACTGATTGAGCACGTCGTCTACAATCTTTTCGTCAAGAGTTGTGCCGAGAGTGGCTGTTACCAAAGCCTGGGTCTCGCCGCGGGTAAATACCGCCGATCCGTGAGGCCCGGGTATGTAATCGATTTCGCACCAGATGGGACGTATTTCAGTTGTCTTACGGCCGTCAAGACGGATACCTTCGTCGAGTACGCAACGGCGCATTGCCTCTTTCTCGACATCATGGTAGTATCGCTTTACCATTGCCACACGCTGCTCGGGTGTATAGAGGGCAAGCTGTTCGTCGGTCATTTCGGGAAGAGAATCTATATATTCATCGCGGATAGCCTTGAACGAATCATTACGCCAATGCTTGTCGGCGTTTCCGGCCTTGGCTATCTCATAAGCCTTGTCGTAGCACTTATCGTGAACGTCGGCGCGCAGGGCATCGTCGTTTATTTCGTGGTTATATTCTCTCTTTACCTCTTTTCCGGCCTCTTTCATCAGCTCCATCTGAACCAGACAATGCTTCTTGATTTCAGCGTGGGCGACTTTGAGGGCCTCAAGCAGTTCAGCTTCCGAAACCTCGTTCATCTCACCCTCGACCATCATGATGTTGTCATAGGTGGCTCCGACCATCAGTTCTATATCGGCTTTTTCTATCTGTTTGAAAGTGGGATTTATCACCCATTCTCCATCTACGCGTGCCACGCGTACTTCCGAGATAGGACCGTTGAAGGGTATGTCGCTTACCGCCAAGGCAGCCGAGGCTGCTATGCCTGCAAGAGCGTCGGGGGCGTCGTTTTCGTCAGCTGAGAAAAGGATAACGTTTACGAAAGTTTCCGCATGATAATTGTCAGGGAACAGGGGACGCAGCACACGGTCTACCAGACGGGAAGTAAGGATTTCATAGTCGCTTGCGCGGCCCTCACGTTTGAGGAATCCGCCGGGATAGCGACCTATCGATGCATATTTCTCTTTGTATTCTACAGTGAGGGGCATAAAGTCAACTCCGTCGTTGGCTTCTTCTGCCGAGCAGACAGTTGCCAGAAGCATGGTGTTTCCCATGCGGACTTCAACCGAACCATCGGCCTGTTTGGCCAGCTTGCCGGTCTCGATTGTAATGGTACGACCGTCGGGCAGCTCGATGGTTTTTTTAATGGGTTGTAACATAAGTTAGTTCTAAATATTTTTTACTGCTATAAATTCGTACAAAGTTAGCTAAAAATATCCATATACCCCCTCTTCCGGTATGCTTATTTTGGATACGAGGAGAAAAAGAGCTCTTTTTTTATATAATGTTTTAGATTTAAATGAAAAGGATTTAAATTTGCCGTCATTCGGGGGAATTGGCAACTGACAATTTTATAACAGACCTGACATCTGTAAATAATGAAGATAGAAAAAACAGCAAACGCACTCCGTGCTTTTCTTTTTATAGCCGGAGTATCCGCGCTCGCTTCATGCGGAAGCGATGACAAATTCAAAGTGGAAGGAAAGATAGATGGCGGAGACGGCGAGTCGGTGGTGCTCGAAAAGCCCGGTTTTCATGGGGAATGGAATGCGATAGACTCTACGCATCTGGGTAAGGACGGTAGTTTCTCGATACGTGCGGCAAGTCCCGCCGCACCCGAAATATACCGCCTGCGTATAGACCGCCGATATGTTTATTTCCCGATAGATTCGACCGAAACGGTAAGTGTCAGCAGCCGTATAGGGGAGTTCGGACACAAGTATGACCTTAAGGGCAGCGGGAATGCCGAGGCTCTGGCGCGGTTCGAAAGAGACTTTGCCCGTTTCGGTGCTTCTCCGTCATCGCCCGATTCCACGGCTTCGTTCAAACGCCGTGTTTATACCGAATATATGCAGCCGGCTCCCGGATCGATTGTTACTTACCATATCCTAACCAAGACAATGGCCGACGGCACACCTCTTTATGATATTTCCGGTTCGTCGGATTATCGGTATCTGGCCGCCGTGGCGACGGGATTCAAGGAGATGCGTCCCGATGATCCCCACACTGCTATGCTCGAGGGGTATGCCATGGAGGCGATAAAAAGAAAAAATCGTGAAAAGGGTATCCGCAAGGAGATTCAGGCCCCGGAAGTGTCTTTGCTGCCTATAGAACTTCACGATGAGAATGGCACACTTAAGTCTCTCTCTGACCTCGCAGGAAAAGGAGATCCTGTGATTCTGGTATTCTCGCCGTTGAACGATTCCGAAGCTCCGGCCCGTAACAAGGAGTTGATGGATCGCTACCGTCGCGGAGGCATACGTATATATCATGTTTCTTACGACCGCGACCAGTATGCTTGGCGCGAGGCAGCCTCCAATCTCCCGTGGACCACGGTCAACGATCCTTCTTCATCACCGCAGAGTGCCATAGACTATAATGTCTACGCTCTTCCTGCTTACTTCCTCATAGATGCCGGAGGCAATCTTGTGAAGCGTGCCGACCGTCTCGGAGATCTTTGAATACCTCTTACATAACCGAAATCAAGTGATTATGAAACGACAGCTTAAGGCCGCCGTTATCACGGCCATGTCAGTGATGACGCCGTTTGCATCCACTGCCGATAAATTGGAAGCGAAGCCGATAGGTGTGCTTCACATGGATGCCGCAACATATATGGGTAATTTGCACAGCGAGTTTACCACCGGTGTGGCTTTGCCTGAAATCAGAATCGGAGCCGATGCGAAATATGGCGATTGGAAGGTCCGGATTCTCGTGGGCTTCGCCAATAACAAGGTGTCGGCTAAAGATGTGTACGTACAATATAACCTCGACAGCAGGAATTATTTCCGAGCCGGCCATTTCGTGCACCAATACGGTTATCAGAATTCCACAGCGGCCTACGACAAGCCTACCATGATAGCTCCTGGCCCGGAGACAGTGTTCAATGCTCCGCAGCGTCTGGGAATCGGGTATGTGCATGCCGATTCCATTTTTATGGCTACGGCATCGGTTTATACTCCCGATGACATGCTCAACAATGCCCTCGGATCCGGGAAAGGTAAAATCAGCCGTCAGAGTCTCGGGCTGAAAAGCCGGTTGGCATACCATCCTTTTATCGATTCCGATAAGCTCATAGGCCAGATAGGAGTATCTGGATTGTTTGAGACACCGCGGTCCGATGTCGAGAAAGAGAATTTTGAATACAAAGATTATTTCGGCTTCTCTCTTCCGTTCCCTACAAAAGTCAACAGCGAGACCGTTGATAACGTATCGTTGTCCGGTTGTCGCAACCGTTGGCAGATAAGTCCGGACCTTTTGCTGTCTCACGGTAGAGTCGCCCTTGAATCGCAATACTATTACACCCGCGTAAACATGCTTTACGGTGCAGAGCATTACTATGCCCAGGGGTTCTATGTCAACGCTCGTGGCATATTGATTGGCGACAATTATGGGTTCGCTTCATCGGTGGCGGGACTGGCGACTCCGAAACCGGGATCGCTTGAAGCCATACTGACATATGATTATACCGACATAGCGCAGAGGAATCTTGGATTGAAGTCAAGACCTGTGCACAATATGGCCCTTGTGCTGAATTATTATATCAACAAATACCTGACAGCACGTCTTTATGGAGGTTGCACCCACATACCGGCTGAAGAGTTCATATCTCCGTCTAAGAACCTGGGAGTCATCCAAGGACGTCTCCAGGTGATATTCTGAATAATTATGATTGACTTTGTTTATTGGGCTCATAAACTGCCACATGGCATAGAAGTTGCTGAGATTTGTGGCGGAGAAGACCGTAGCCCTGCGTTGTGGAAGGCTATGGCGCTCCAACTCTTTGCCGAACACTCCGATGACGGATGGCGTCAGATAGAACATTACGGCAATGGCGCTCCACTTCTTGTAGACGAAGAAAACCGTCGTGTCTCGATTACCCATACGGGCCGGTTCATGGCGATCGCTATGCTGCCTCCTTGCGACAAGTCTCTCGGTCCGGAATTCATTCCCGGTCAGGCATTGGGCATAGACGCTGAAAAAACCGACCGCAGGCAGGTTCTTAATGTGCGCGACCGGTTTCTGAATGAGTCTGAAAAAAAGATGGTGGCCGAAGACGACCTTGAAGCGAACGTAATGGCATGGACCATAAAGGAAGCTGTCTATAAAGCTATGCTTACCCCCGGTCTCGATTTCCGTAAGGACATACAGATCATATCGTTTCCAGACCCAAAGTCAAAAGGAAAAGGGGAGGCAATCGCCATTAAGGAGGGTCATGAAGTGAGGCTGACCCTATGCAGCTGGATATCCGAAGGATGCCTCTTGACCGTAGCCTACTGTTGATGCCATATGGCTCCCGGATGTTTTTCTTCGCAGCTACTTGACTTGATGTATATGGTTGGCGCGGACATACCATAGGAATCCCGACACTTTTGTGTACAGACCTGTTTTTTTTAGTAGGTTCATGTATCCCGCTACCTGACGTATATGACGGGCCGGCGGTACGGTTTGTCCCGATGAGTTTTTTTTGAGGGCCTTTTCTCCGAATTTATAATCCAACACGACCGCCTCGCCGGTCTTGCTGTTTACCATGATTCTGTCCGGACGGTACGGGCGCGATCCTTTTTGCAATATAGGTCGCTCGGTCTTGACATCTAAATCCCTGGAGAACCAGCCATAGGGTCGCGCGGCCTCGAGAGCCTTCACGAGCAGATCCCTGTAGTGGTCCAAATCTGAGAATTGGATTGCCCCGGCTGTTTTAAGACGCAGCAGAGCCTTGTCGGCATCCGATTCCGTTATTACCCATTCCATGGCGGCATGAAGCAGATTACCCTCTGAACGGGGATCGGTATCTATGTACTCCTCGTCCTCCTCTTCCATTCCGAGATAGTGTTCCAGACCGCCGGTTCCGGGAGCCGATTCCGTGTATTTAAGGAAATTGATGTCAGGATTCACATAGTAGCTGTCGGCCAGCACCGTCTTCCGTTCACCTTCGCTTAGACGTTTCTCATCTTTCAGCCTGTAGATCTCTCTTATCTCTTCGGTATCGGGTAGTGAGCCGAACTCAATTATACGCGACTCCGGAGATGAGAAATCTCCCGGGGACGGCAGTTTGTCATCTTCGTGGCAATTGGTGTATTTCAGATTCCCTTCCTCGTCATATATTATTGGAGCGATAAGCCACCCCATTCTCTTGGGCAATCCTTCGGAATCCCCTTCCTCTTTTTTCTTCTTGCTCTCTTTCGGTGCGGGCATGAAGATGTAAAGTTCATGGACGGCTCTTGTAAAGGCCACATACATGGCGTTCAGCGAATCCATGAGATAAAGGGTACTGTAATTGTCGAAATCTTTTTCGTGGGGTGTACCTTTGAGGTTGGGCGATAATTTTATCGGCACATATTCCGGCAGAGTGATTCCATACGGCAACTCAATTTCAGGGCGCACCCATTTCCATTCCATCTTTTTGGTCATGGAGGCTCCTGTAGGCAGAGTGTCCCAGTCGCATTCCGGAATTATCACCACTCCGAACTCTATCCCTTTCGATTTATGTACGGTCATGATCTGCACGGCATCGGTGTCTGCCGGCGAGGTTATGCTGATCTTCGACCCCTTTAGATCCCACCAGTTTAGAAAGGAGGCGATGTCGGCTACATGCGAGTTGCTGTAGTCGAGTACGGCATCCTGAAATGCGGCCAGGAACGGAGCGTCGCTTTCTCTTAGGGACTCCGGTATGAAAGAGGCCGTCAGAGCCTCGGTAAGAGCCGGCAAGGAGGTAGCCTGCATATCTCTCAATGTGTCTCCTAACTTGTCGGTGTGTTCCGGTTGTGCGAAGAAGCGTTCTATCTGTTCGTCTGGAGCCATATCGGGATGGGAAGCCACGAAGAACGACAGCTCAGCCCTTATCTCGTGCCAGTCCGTTCGCTTGCCACGTCGTTGCTCATGCGTATCATCGTCATTGTTTTCAGTAATCTTAAGCGATGCCGCCGACGCAATGTTGCGCAGACAGGAGACAAGAGCCGCCACGCCGCGCGACGAAGATATGGTCAGAGAGTCCTCGCTGATGAAATCGATGGCGGGTCGTCCCTCCGGCCGCGATGAGTTGTAGTCTATCAGAGACTGTATCACTTTGCGGGCCTGATCGCCTGTCCTGACAAGGAATGCGATGTCGCGTTGGCGATATCCGCGTCTAAGCAGCGAATCGGTCATTTCTCCGAGCCTTGAGTATGGCTCGGGTAGTGCCGCGGAGGTGTTCTCTTCGTCTCCATTGTCGGGTAATGTCTCCATGCGCACGTACCCTTTCCCGATTCCGTTTTTCGCAGCCTGTACCGCATTGGTGTAAAGTGCATCCATACCATGCCTGAGCCGTCGTGGCAGATAATCGAACACCATGTTGTTGAACTGCACTATCCGTTGGTCGGAACGATAGTTGGTGTTCTCTTTCTCCGTATTTCCCTTTATATCCGCGTCAGGGAAAGCCGAAGGCACTTTCTGCATTATTATCGACGGGTCGGCATTGCGGAAACGGTATATGCTCTGCTTGGCGTCGCCTATCAGCAGACTCTCCTCTCCTCTGCCGAGCGGCTCGCTTATCAGAGGGCGTATATTTTCCCATTGCAGTCGCGAAGTATCCTGGAACTCATCGATAAGAAGATGGTTGAGCCTGCTGCCGAGACGTTCGTATATGAAAGGGGTGTCGTCGTCTGATATCACCCGGCGCAGAAGCGAATTGGTTTCAGCCAGCACGATGGAGTTGTTTTCCGCAAGAAAATCCGTTATGAACCGTCTGGCCAGCTGCATCAGTCCGAGGAAAGGATATAGTTCCCGGTATATAAGCCATACCTGTCCCTCTTTGTCATACTCTTCCACCGCCTCCCAGAATTGCCTGGAGAGCGGGGCATATTCGGCCGAGAGTTTCTTGGCCGCCGTCTTTTTCGTGTGCGTGGAACCCAGGAAGCCGGAGCGTCGCGATTCGGCGGCGGGAGCGGGCATATCGCCTGCAGCCAATGTCTTTATGGCCTTCGACAGCGAGCTTGCAAGATCATCGACGCCATATCCGAGTCCGCGGGCCGTGGATTCAATTTCCTCGGCCAGATGTTTGACTGTATTTGCCTTCGCTTCGCGGCAGGCGTTCACATAGCGATCTGTCTTCTCGAAGCTTTCCCGCAGTGATCGCGCGTTCATGCTGTCTATCGCGTCTCTTACATCCTTGTACTCTTCCGAGTCGAACTGCCTGAGTGCCTTGCGTATCTCGCCGTATATCGATGTTTCTGTCTTGTGAAATACATTCCATTTTTTACCCTTTTCGCGCCATTCGCGCATCAGCAGTTCAAACCAGTATCCTATCTCGTTGTTGGCCGACGGGCGGTCTATCTCCTCCATCATGGCCTCTAAGGCCAGGTCGTTTATAAAGTCGGTTTCTATCTCTACTCCGTAATTGTCCTGCAGGTTGGTCTCGTAGGCGAATGTGCGCAATACGGTCTGGAAGAACGAGTCTATGGTGGATACCTTGAAATCGGAATAATTGTTAAGCAGTATTTCAAGGCCCTTGCGTGCCGCATGTCTGAGTTTACCGGGGGGTGTGTGGAAATCCTCTATAAAGTCGTCGAAATAGTCCGGAGTTTTTACCCCCTTGCCGGGAATGTATTCCGAAAGGTTAGCCAGGGCTGAGATTATACGCTGTTTCATTTCAGCGGTGGCTTTGTTGGTAAATGTTATGGCAAGGATATGGGGTAGGGAATCGGCCAGTTCCTTATCGGAGCGCAACCGTCTGGGATTTCCTTCATATTTTACCGAGAGGAAAAGCCTCAGAAACATCTTTGTAAGCGCGTATGTCTTTCCGGATCCGGCAGAAGCCCTGTGTAAAGTCAGCATTGTTGTTTCTTTTAGGATGGGATAGATTTGTAGGGTCCCCCGTAGAGACGACGGTTGCCGTTCCTATTTCAACCCCTTTGTTTTGAATCCTTCGGTTGCGAGTAAATCCTTGAGTCGGGAGGTTCGTTGGTCTCCTTGCAGCAGTATTTCGTCGCCGCGTGCCGATCCTCCTATCCCGAGCTTCCCTTTCAACCTTGCGGCGAGTGCGGCAATTTCGCTTTCTTCCATGTCGCCGAACCCTTCGATTATCGTGGCGCTTTTGCCACCTCGTCCTTTGCGTTCGAACACAACGTTCAGTATCGGTTTTGGCGCAATATCTTTTGCAGGTGCAGGTTCGGGAGATGTTGCGGTCTCTTCTCTGTCGTCCTCCGGCAGAGAGCCTGATGCGAGCAGAGATCCGAGGGTGTCTTTCCAGTCCATATCAGTCTTTTTCAGGTTCGTGTGTAAGCGAATGGTCTATGGATACGCGTACCTTGGTGATACGGTGGCGTTCCATATCGAGTACAAGAAACCGACAGTTGCCGCGCACGAAAGATTCCTTGCGTTCGGGGAAATCACCCTTGATTTCAAGAAGTAATCCGGCCAAGGTCTCAGCGTCGCCTATGTCGCCGAGGCTTTCTTCGTCTATGCCTATGTCGCGGCAGAATTCACCGATAGGTACCTTGGCATCGAAGATATATGTATCGGCCGACAGCTTGCGGTACATTGATTTACGGTCGTCATACTCATCGTCTATTTCGCCTACTATCTCTTCTATCACATCCTCAAGAGTCACTATGCCCAGGGTGCCCCCATACTCGTCGATAACGACAGCTATATGTATTTTCTTGCGTCTGAAGTCTTCAAGAAGGTCGTCTATGCGTCTGGTCTCGGGTACGAAATATGCCGGCCTTACCAGTGTCTGCCATCTGAATGAATCGTCGCGTTTGCCTATGTATGGGAGCAGGTCTTTGGAGTAAAGAATGCCCCGTATGGAGTCTTGCGATGTATCGTAGACCGGTATGCGGCTGAACCCTGATTCAAGTATGGTTTTCATAACTTCGCCGAATGGAGTGTGATACTCAATGTCGGTGATATCCACACGTGATATCATTATTTCAGATGCCTCTTTGTCGCCGAACGTCAGTATCCCTTCCAGCATCTCCTTGTCCTGTCCCTCTTTCATGTCTGATATTTCGAGGGCTTTTTCAAGTTCGTCGGTGGTGAGTGAATCCGGGCGACGGTTTACGAAGCGTTTTACAACTCCCGATGATTTTTCCATCACTGCGGCCAATGGACCGAGTATTTTCTCAAGCAGGGTTACACCTTGCGAGGCTGTCAGGGCCCATTTCATGGTGGAGTTGCGGGCCACCAGCTTGGGCAATATCTCGCCGAAGAGAAGCAGCAGGAATGTCAGCAATACTGTCTGCAACAGAAAATTGACTACTTCGCTGTTGAATTTTACAGTAGCGTTTATGGCGAAGGTCAGCATCACTACCATCGTGACGTTCACCAGATTGTTGGCTATCAGGATTGTGGCGAGCAGCCGTTCGGGCCGTCTTACCAGATTCCAGGCCCGTGATCCTTGGGGAGTCTCCGATTCCTCAAGTTCTTCAGACTGGCGCGGGGTCAGCCCGAAGTAAGCTATTTCGCTACCTGACACAAAAGCGGAGATGCACAGGCACAACAATGCTATAAGTACGATTATGCTCCACGATATCCAGCCTATATCTGGAGAATGGAATTCAATGGAGCTTGCAGGGGTCAGAAGGAGAGAGGCCAATATGGATGGCAAAGGATCTGTATCCAAAACTATATTTAAATTGATTATGATACAAAGGTAGGTAAATTCCGTGACAGTAGCAAGTATAAGTCCGCGCAGTCAATCCTTATGGTTCAGGAAATGGTCGGCGGCTATGGTCAGCTGTTCGTACCAGTCGGGGCCGAAGCGGCGTATCAGCGGTTCTTTCAGGAACTGATAGGCACGTGTACCCTTGGCGCGTCCGAGCACTTCGGCGCATTTGCAGATTTTCCAGCGGTGCATGTTGACTGCCGTGAACCCGTCGTATTCTTTCAACCGTACCGGATAAAGCGAGCAGGATATGGGTTTGAAAAAGCCCGGTCTTCCTTCGCGTCGCGCTTTTTCGAGGGCGCACAGGCATTTGCCTCCGGGAGCATAGGTAGTGAATATGCAGTCGCGTCCGTCTACGATGGATGTAACCAGATCGCCGTCGGAATCGGTATAATAGGGCCCCTGTTCCTCAAGTACCTTTCTTGCGGACGGACTAAGTTCCGGCGTTATTTCGCGGGCGACCGGCACGAGTGCTTCGGCCTCTTCGGCGGTAAGCGGTGCGCCTGCATCACCTTCTATGCAGCATTCTCCCAGGCAGCTGTCCAGATCGCATTCGAAGTATCGTTCTATGAGGTCTAATGATATAAGGGTGTTTTCTATCTGAAGCATCTTTTTGTCGAATCATTTATCGGTGTGAGCGTAACGTGGCGTAGCCTACCAGTCGGTCGGCTCTTGCGCCGGGAGGTCGGTGATAAACCTCTACTTGATATTCGTTCTGAGTCTCCCAGTGGTTCCCTTCGATAGTATCGGGATGCCCTCCCGTAGTGCCGGGATTGCCTTCTTTGTCGCGTCCTATCACGGTATACCGATAGTTGTAGCTACCTTGTTTGAGTGGCATCTCAAGCAGATACATTCCCGATTTGCGGTCGAAGGTCATGCGGTTGGTATCGTCATGGCGATACCCGGTCATCTCACCCTCAACATATACATCGGCGTTAAATATTTCAGGGAAATCCAATGAGAAGTGTACGTTTATATAGTCTGCAGCAAGGTCGGAATCAGTGGCGTTGTATTCCCTTATCAGGAAGCGCCCTTGTTGGGTCTGATCATAGACATATTCATGTTCCGAACGGTCCCTGTCGGTATGCAGGTATGCGTGATAGCGGTCGTTGTCGAATCTTACCGAGTCTACACCTATGCCTGGGAAAGAGGCCCTTACGGTCTCGAAACGTCTGTATTCGTTCAACGCCGGGAAAATCAGGGCCGGCTGATGGGCGTAGGTTATACGTTTGCCATCGGTACGCAATGGCGCGGTAAGCGTGCGCGACGTATTCGGATCACCATTTTGCGATACCTTGATTGTAAGGTCGGTATATGGATTGGAGACTTGCAGTTGACGCAGATCTATGTCCAGTTCCAGCTGTTGCCAATGATTGTCGGTCCCGCGGTCTGTACGTGTCGATACTTTTCCTGTGGTGCTCACCAGTGGTTCCACTACCTGAAACCTTGCTTGAAGCAAAGTATCGTCTGGTGTGTCGCGGGGAAATACCCTCAGAAGATAATTGCCTGATTTTACCGGGCGCAGTTTTTCAGAAGGTATTTCAATCCGATAATTCACATAGTGCTGGAACGTATTGGTGGAGTATCCGAAATCCTCTATATCCTCGAAATTGAAACTGTCGAGATATTCCGTTTCCTGCAGAGCCGACGGTTGCCAGTCGGCATTGCAGTGTATGAGGGTTGCTCCAAGTTCCTCGCGGTCGTAGGCGAGTTGGTCGAATGTGAGCCATAAACGGTCTTCGCTCCCGAGCCGTATCACCGGTGTTCCCATGAAGTCATCCGGATTCCATATCTTCATGGTGCGGAAAGAGGGGTCGAATATTGCCGTGGCGGTATCCTCGGCCCAAAGAGACAGCTCCGTGCCGAATAATGATATGGTGGCAATTACGATTTGCATCGACCGGTATATAAGTGCCGGCACTCTTGTTTTCAGAAAATTCACTTGGCAATCCTATGATGTGCGATGGCTACGCATTGGGCCACGAGCTCGTTGCAACTGCGTACGGCTCCTCCTTGTGTCTGCCGGTCTTTCAATTGGGCGCAGCGTAGGCATCCGGAGTTGGCGTCGGCGAATTCTTTCAGGCATCCGTTTGCCAGTTTCGAAGCCTCGGCTTTAGATGATGCGCTCGGGGCGCTCTTGAATCCGGCGAGCATTGCCATTGCTGTGGCCGCGCCGCAGATTTCGCGACAGCCGCCTATGCCTGAACCCAAGGCGTTGGTCACTTTCGTGGCTTCTTCTCTGCTCATACCCGTAATGTCGGGAAAACAAAGTAATACAGATGATGCGCAGTTATATCCGGCACGGCGTAGTTCGGCTGCCGTTTCAATTCTTTCTTCAAGTGTCATGTCGGTCAGGAGTTGTTAGTTTCAGTTTTTAGTTGTTTGGGCGAGGGTCCAGTCTATCGGTGGCAGTCCCTGCTGTTCCAGATATCGGTTGGCCGCTTTGAAATGGCCGCATCCGAAAAAGCCTCGGTAGGCCGACAACGGAGAGGGATGGGGCGCGGTCAGCACCAGATTGCAGTCGCGTGGTATGAGGGCTCCTTTGCGTGCGGCGTCCGATCCCCACAGCATATAAACTATCCCTTCCCTTCGGGATGCGAGCGCGGCCACGGCGGCGTCGGTGAATTGTTCCCATCCGATTCCGGCATGTGATTTCGGCATGCCCTGGCCTACTGTCAGTGTTGCGTTTAGCAACAGCACTCCCTGTCGGGCCCATCCCGACAGGTCGCCGTCGGTAGGTGCGGCTCCGAATTCGTTCTCTATTTCGGTGTAGATGTTTTTAAGCGATGGGGGCAGAGGTATGCCGGGGTTTACCGAGAAAGCGAGTCCATTGGCCTGGTTCGGACCGTGGTAAGGGTCCTGACCGAGAATCACTACTCTGGTCTTGTCGAACGGCGAAGCGTCGAATGCTGCGAATATTCGTCCGGCATCGGGATGCGACGGCAGGGATGGGTCGGCGTAAAAACGTCTTACCCGCTTGGTAAGCTCTTGGAAATATGGTTTCTCAAATTCGGCGGCAAGGGCCTCTTTCCAGCCTTGTTCTATTCTGACATTCATCTTGTTTGTGAAAAATTCCCCTTCATGTATATTGATTGGGGATTTTTTTATTACCTTTGCAACTGCATTGCCGATTTGGCAATGGATGGAAGCACCCATAGTTCAATGGATAGAATAATGGATTCCGGTTCCATCGATTGGGGTTCGACTCCCCATGGGTGTACAAATTTACAAAAAGAAAAAGGCCGAGCCAAAAGCTCGGTCTTTTTCTTTTTGATTTCCCGCGTATTATTGTCTGGCGAGTATCAGGGCGGAGTAGGGGGCAAGTGTTATCTTGCCTCCGTTGGTGCGGCCGAGGTCGCCGGCAGGCGAAATCTTGCCGTCTTGTGCCACAATCATCCAGTTCCCTTTCTTGACGTTTATGCTCTGGGGCTTGGAGGCGCCGTTGAATACCACTTTTATCTCTTTCCATGAATCACCGTTGGCATTGTCGCGCAGTGAGTATGAAATAAGATTTGGGATCTTCGCGGAGTCAATCTTGTCGAATACGAGATGACGCGCTATCTGGTCGGCTGAGGTCATGCGGAATGCCGGATGTGCCTTGCGCAGGGCAATCAGTCCTTTGTAATAATCGAAAAGGTCGCGGTTCTCGCTCTTCAGGTTCCAGTCTATCGCGTTTATGGAGTCTGGCGACTTATAAGAATTGTGTACACCCTTCTTGTCGCGGAATATCTCTTCGCCTGCGAACATGAACGGTGTGCCCTGCGATGTGAAGACTATGGTCTGGGCGAGCTTGGCGGCCTGCTGGCGCACTGAATCAGGAGCATCTGGCATAGACTTACGTAGCTTGTCGGTCAGAGTGAGGTCATCATGGCAGGATACGTAGTTCACTATCATCTCGGGAGAGGAAGCGTAGGGGAACTTGGAGTTGTTGCCCTTGGCATAGTTTACCTGAGGGTGGGCGGTGGCGGCTACGATACCTATTTTGACTGTTTCTTCGAGCCCAGGTTTGCCGGTGGCGAAACCGCGGTCGGAAGCGTCGGTATAATGCCCCTTGACCGCATCGCGTATGTCATCGGAGAATACCGCTATGTCTGTCATTTTAGATACATTCTCCTTCAGGGCGCGGCGTTCCGGCGCTAGGGGCGAGTCTCCGGCTGTCCATCCTTCGCCATATACGAATATCGATGGGTTTATCTTCTTGAGGGCCGCGGCCACCTGGTTCATTGTCTCGGTGTCGTGGATGGCCATGAGGTCGAAACGGAATCCGTCGATATGATATTCGTCGGCCCAGTATTTCACCGAGTTTATTATGTAATCGCGCATCTGCTGGCGGTCTGATGCTGTCTCGTTGCCGCATCCCGATGCGTCGGAATAGCGTCCGTCGTCCCAGTGGCGGTGATAGTATCCCGGGGCTGTAAGCTCGAAATTGGAACCATCATTTTCAGCTGTATGATTGTAGACAACGTCCATCACCACGCCGATGCCGGCGTCATGGAGAGCCTTGACCATCTCTTTCATCTCGCGTACACGGGTAGCGGGGTCTGATGGATTGGTAGAGTAGGAACCTTCCGGCGCGTTGTAGTTCAGAGGATCGTAGCCCCAGTTGTAAGTATTCTGTTGCAGATTCATCTCGTCTACAGAGTTGTAGTCATAGGAGGGAAGTATGTGAACGTGTGTAACGCCCAACTCCTTGAGATGGTCTATGCCTGTTTTCTGGCCCGAAGGCGTTGTTGTTCCCTTTTCGGTAAGCGCTAAGAATTTGCCTTTGTTGGCTATGCCGGAAGATGGATCCATAGAGAAATCGCGGTGGTGCATCTCGTACAGAACTACGTCTGAGAAATTCTTTACTTCGGGACCTTTGTCGGCATTCCAACCATCGGGGTTGGTCTTGCTCAGGTCTATTATGGCGGCGCGTTCGCCGTTCACTCCTACGGCTTTCGGCCATACGCCAGGGGTCTCGTCGAGCCATTTGCCATCCTGTTCCACCTGGAAGGTGTAGAATTTGCCGTAAAGCTGTCCGGGTAGAGAGGCTGTCCAGGTACCGTTGGAGCGGTCGGCTTTCATGTCGATGGTTTGTAGCGGAGTTCCTAAACGGCCGTCGGCATAGATGCGCAGTTTCACTGCCTGCGCCGCAGGGCTCCAGAGACGGAAGGCTGTGTTATCGGCGTTTACCTGAAGTTCCAGGTCTTCGCCGTTGTAGGTTGGATAAGAATCGAATTTGGCGTCGAATTTGCTTTGCGCCTGTACCGATGCTGTCAGCATGATGGCTGTGCATGCTAATCCGGCTCTAAGAAGAGCAGAAGTCGTTTTGGTCATAAAGTGTACTCTGTTTCTTGCCTTGGCCGTATGGACTCGGTTAGTCCGTAAGCCGGAAGAATAATAAGATTATAGTCTGTAAGAAAATTAATTGCTAAAACATAATCCCCCCATATTTTCAACGTTCCATGATTCATAATATTTTGAATATTATGTTGCGTAGACATCTTTTATTAAACATACTCTTGCTTTTAACCTTTGTACTTAGCGCATTTTTGGTTATCTTTGCATCGGTTTGGATTTTTTATGACTTGGAATCCCGATCTAATTTGGAGTTTGCGTTGAATAGGAAATTGAATAAATAGCTAACCATATATAAATGAAACAATTACTCTTTGCTATTGATAATCAGTTAGGATTGAGTGTAGTATCCTCGGCTGTTAGAAAGTCGTTAAGGGTCTCTCTGATTCTTGTCATGTTGTTTATGCTCGGCACATCCGAAGCCATGGCCGGCGCATCCGGAAAATGTGGTCCTAATCTCAGATGGAATCTTGACGGCAACCGGCTTACCATTATTGGCTCCGGCCCGATGAACAACTATTCTTCATCCGGAATGCCCTGGAATCCGCGTATGGTGGAAAGGGTGGTTTTTCAGGGTGAACCGACTTCAATAGGAAACAACGCTTTCAATTCCTGCCGTATAAATGTTATTGAAATTCCGTCGAGTGTTGTTTCGATAGGGAAAGGGGCATTCAAAGGAAACAAAGAATTGTCGGCTGTATGGATGCCGGAAGGACTTCAGTCAATAGGCGCGGAGGCTTTCGCAAAATGCCCTGTGCTCATAAGATTGACGTTTCCCGCAAGTGTTACATCGATAGGCGATGAAGTATGCCGGGAGTGTGTCAGCCTCACATCGGTATCCCTTCCCAGGGGATTGTATAAGCTTGGTGCCAATGCGTTTGTGAAATGCCCTATGCTGATCGGTTACGGTTCGCTTCCTGATTTCATAAACACAGACAATTGCCGCCTATACGGACTTGACGAAACCAGCGTAAGGAAATATCTGGCTAATCCCGGCGTGGGTTCGTCTGAGATGACCGTAGCCGATGTGGCTGATCTTATTCAGCAACCCGGAGGCAATGCTCCGGTTAAAACGACCGGTAACGTGCCGGTAAAGAAAAAGCCGACGACCGCGCGGCCGGTTGGCACAGTGGCTGATATAGACATGAACCTGCCCTACAATCCGGTTACCGACCGCAACGTTTTCGCTTTCATATTCGCAAACCAGAACTACAATTCAATGGGCGAGGTGCCTTTCGCTCTTAACGACGGAAAGTCGGTGGAGACTTATTGCCGTCAGATACTCGGTCTGCCGAAAGAAAATATAAATGTTTATAACGACGCTACGCTCGGTCAGATGCGTGAAGCTATAGCCTATATGAAAGATTTGTGCGAGGTCTATAACGGAGATCTGGAATTGGTTATATATTACGCAGGCCATGGCGCTCCCGATGAGGTTTCGGGTAAAGCTCTTCTTATTCCCGTCGACGCTTATAAACCCAAGCAGGAGGTATGCCTGTCGATGGATGAATTCAATTCCACACTTGCCTCTCTTTCAAACAAAGCCACAACTGTTTTCCTTGACGCATGTTTCAGCGGCAGTCAGCGTACGGGCGATATGATTGCCGAGTGCCGTGGAGTGGGATTGCGTCCGAAGCCTATGCAATTAGGTGGTAATGTCGCGGTCTTTTCCGCTGTTACCGATGCCCAGACGGCATGGCATTACGACGAGAAGGGGCATGGTATGTTTACCTACTTTCTGCTGAAGAAACTGCGCGAAACTGATGGTAAAGCTACACTTGGCGAAATCGCTGAATACGTGAAAGAGAACGTTAGCCGCAAATCCCTTACGATCAACCGCCAGCGTCAAACTCCCACACTTACGGTATCGCCGGCTCTCGGCAAAAAATGGGAATCATACAGATTGGTGAAATAAATTTCAACGCAAATTTGAATTATAAATTAGAACTACGGAGATGAAAAAGATATTGATGGTACTCGGAACGCTGATGCTATTCATCGGTGCTCAAGCTCAGAACGCCAACCGAAGCGGGGTGGTAGTTGAGTTGGGAGGGGGACATACTATAGGGAATCTTGTGGATGGTAGCTATTCGTATGGTGGTGGCTATTGGGACTATTTTACTAATAAGTGGATTAATACTCCTGGAACTTATTCAGCGGGGTATGGCCAAGGAGGTTATATAAGTTTAGATGCCGGTTACCAGTGGGCCACATCAAGACATTTCGCTGTCAAGGCAATGGCTACTGTGGGAGTTCCTTTGGCAGATGCCGATTTTACTAATTTCGGGGTGAAGGGAATGGTAAGATACACGTCAAATGACTTCGGAAGTGGACAGAGTATATATGTTGAGTTGGGAGTAGGACCTAAGCTGTTTGGTCGCTCTGGCGTGATACAGGTTCTGATAACTCCTGAGGCAGGAGTGGGCCTGAATATTAATTCTCATTTATTTATCGGATTAGACTTTGTATATAATTTAGTGATTGATGCTTATGACTGTTTGTCATATGGTGTCCCCCAGCTGAAAGTGGGCTATAGATTCTGAAACAATCAAAAACGCTAAATAATAATAGAAATGAAACAGATAAAGTATTTCGCATTGCTGTTGACAGTCGTTCTGACTTTAGGATGTGTCGCATGTGGCAATGACAAGGATGATAAAAAAGAAGATGAACCTGCTGTCTGGAGCATCGTCGGGACATGGCTTTCCGAAGACGAGGAGGGTGGTGAGTATTGGACTTTCACACAGGACGGTAGGCTTACAATGCGTTTTACTGATATGGGGGAACAGTATACCGAGAATGTTTATTATAAGCTTGAAGGAAATAAACTGACTATTAGGGACAACGACGGAAATATAGGCAGCACGACCATCACCCATACTGAAAACAGTTTTACCATAGTGGAAGACGGAGTGACATTTCATAGGGTATCGTAGCATGTAACCGTTCTTTTGGAATCAGTATTAACATCATCCGCATAGTATCAATATGATTCGTGCGGATGATGTTAATATTTTCACGATTTTTCGGTAAGTTGTGGGTTGGTTTGGATTTTTTTTGTAAATTGCGACATCTTAAATCCCAATAGCATTAAGATATCACTTTAAAATACCATATTATGCTCACTAACAACAAATTGAAACACTTTCTTATGGCTATCCTGCTCGTTGGCGGTCTTTCGTTGACCTCCTGCGGCGGAAGCGATGACGAGCCGGACTTCCCTGATGAAGAACAGAACGATGATGTATATACCAATCCAATGATTGGTAAAACCATTCGGTACGTCAACAGTTGGGGGGACGTATGGGATCGATTTCATGTTGACTATGCTTTTACGTTCAACTCCGAGACTGAATATACAGAGGTAAATAAAGTTCAGACTGAGGGGTTCGATGTGGCCAAAAATCAATGGATTTTGACTAATTCGACCGAAACAGAAACGAAGGGGACTTATACATATTCAGAGTCGGAGATAGTGCTTCGCACTACCTATGGCAGTGTGACAACCTTGAAAAAATGTGCTCAAGGATGGGAAGTTGATGACAGAGTATATAAATAAAAAACAGATAATAATCCGGCGGTTGCCATGAGCAGCCGCGCAAACTAACCTTTATATGAAAAAACTTATCATTCTCCTGATGGCTTTCTGTCTGGCTATGCCTACAGTTATGGCCACCGATCTTACCAAGAAACAACAGAAAGAGGTTGAGAAACTTGCCAAAAACAGAAACAAGGAACTCACAAAGCAGGGTTGGAAAGTTATGAGCACCCTCCCTCTTCAGACTTCTCTCGAACGTCATTTCACAGCCATGCTGTTTGACGGCAAGACCGAGGAAATGGGAATCAGCACCCGCACCAAATCTAAAAACAACGGCCGTATGCTCGCCCAGAGCGCTGCCATGAACGCTTATGCCGACAAGTGGGCGTCAGACCTGAAAGGCCGCGCACTCAACGACGGTAGCGTAAAAGAGAAGGAATTTGAAAACTTCTATGCCGCCTACGAACGTCTGGTAGAATCCGAGATACGTGGCGATCTTAAGGAAAGCTTCTCCATGATAAAAGAGAATCCTGACGGCACTTTTGAAATCCAGATTTTCTATCTCGTAGACACCGAAGCCGCTTTCCAGGCTAATATGAAGGCTCTTGAGCGTGCCGCTAAAGAGGCGGAGATGGCTCAGGAATATGCCGATAAGATGTCGCAGTTCGTTCGCGAAGGATTCGACAAGTAATTAAAGGCGATTGATACGCCAAAAGTAAACAAATCACGGCGGTTGCAGGCTGGCCCCAAGGCTTCCCCGCAGCCGCCGATAATGGTTATATTTATGAAACGCTTGTCGCTCGCGATACTCGCGCTTACGGTTGTTTCGGCTTCGGCTTTTCCGCAGTCGGCCAAAAGTGCAATGCGCAATGCCCAGAAGGCCCGTGCCAAAATAGAGAAGGCAGCCGCGAAAAAAGAGAAACCCGAGGGAAAGGCGGACTCCGAGAAGAGCTTCGAGGAGTTCAGAGCCGGTATCCTCGCCGATTTCGAACAGTTCCGCGGTAGAATATTCGACCACTACGCCGACTTTCTCGAAGGGGAATGGCACCCTTTCGAGTCGCAGTTTGTGCAGAAAAAATATGTGCAGCCTAAACCTGAAGAACCACCTGTAGCTGCACCCGAGGGAAAGCCCGAGGCTAAGCCCGAAGTAAAATCCCAACCCAAACCGGAAGTAAAGCCTGAGGTTAAGCCCGAAGTAAAACAAGAACCCAAACCGGAAGTTAAGCCCGAGGTTAAGCCCGAAGTGAAGCCGGAGCCTAAACCTGAGGTAAAAACTGAGCCGAAGCAGGAGGTGAAACCGGAAACCAAGCCTGCACGTCCGGCCATACCATCCCGACCCCAAAAAAAGGAACCTGTAAAACCGGCCGAACCCGCCAAGCCGGCTAAACCCACCACTCCGGTCAAGCCTGCCGAACCTGCTAAGCCGGCCACTCCCGTCAAACCTGCAGAGCCGATCAAACCGGCTGCTCCTTCCAAACCGACAACACCGGTAGCGCCGGCCATTCCCTCGGAAACAGTCAAACCTGCCGCTCCCGCCGAATGGGAATTCGATTTCTATGGAATTCCCGTGGAAATGTCAAAGCCACAGATCTCTATAAAAAACTCGATCAGCAATCCGCAGAAAGAATTGGGAGAACAGTGGAGGGCTCTCAAAGATTCTCCGGCTATGGGAAAGGCTGTGGCGGAAATAGAGAAGAAAGCCAGGGAGATGGGCCTGAATTCCTATCTCACTTTCAGGTTCGCCGAACAATATTTGCGTAAGGCCGTTCCTTCCGCAAACGATTTCTCGCGTTTCTCTGCGATACATTATATAATGTCGGCTCTCGGTTACGATGTGCGACTCGGCCATACCAAAGATGGAGTACCTATATTCCTTATGCCTTTCTCCCAGATGGTCTACGGTTCATACCAGATAAACCTGAACGGCGTGGCATATACGGCATTTCTTCCGGATGGCAAAGAACCCGACGGCTCTCTCGGTGCCATCTACACTCCTCAGTTGCCGGGTGGCGGTGATCACGGACGTAAGTCAGACTTGAAGCTGAACGGTCTGAACCTTCCTTACGTGGCCCACAACTTCGATATCGAAGGAGGAGGAATACATATAACAGGTCAGGTAAACAAGAACTTGTTCAAGATGCTGTACCGCTATCCGCAGATGCCCACTCAGGATTTTGCATCATCGACTCTCGACAAGAAGTTGCGCGATGACATAGTGGCCCAGGTGCGCGGGCAACTTGCTGGCAAAAACGAGGTGGACGCCGTAAATGCGCTCATGGGATTTTTTCACCATGGATTTAAGTATGCAACCGACCAGCAGCGTCATGGTTTCGAGAAGCCATACTTCCTTGAAGAGAATCTTTATTATGACCGTAACGACTGCGAAGACAGGGCCATATTCTTCACCTATCTGCTCTGGCACGCGCTCGGGAAAGAGAATATGCTCATAGCATATCCCAATCACGAGAGCGCCGCGGTAAGACTCGACTCGAAAAGCTCCGGCACAGCCTATGACCATGGTGGCGCACAGTTCTTCAGTGCCGATCCCACCTATATAAACAGCACGGTGGGCATGTGTTCGGACCGCTACAAAGGCGTGTCGCCGACAATCGACAAGGTCTACAAATAACCCCCTGTCGATTGCCATTGTGAATTAATATGATTCCAGGAGTGAGCAAGCTAATAGTTCTCATAGTTCTCGTAGATCTCATAGTTCTCGTAGATCTCATAGATCTCTTAGCTATCATAGCTCTCCCAAAACCAAAACTTCAAATTGAAAGTTCATTATTAGAAAGTTGCGTGAATCGGAAAAATATTGTAATTTTGTGGCCGAGTCTGCAATCTCTGGTAAGACGGAAACGAATGGTGTTGTTATAAATCTGGGAATCAGAAACAAAGCTATTCGCGACTCCAACGGAAGCTTATTTACATTGCAGACGATAACTTAAAAATCTACTTAGAGAAATGGATTTGATCAAGATTGCCGAAGAGGCATTTGCAACTCCCGCCAAGGAATTCCCCACCTTCGGCCCCGGCGACACAATCACCGTAGCCTATCGTATCAAGGAGGGTAACAAAGAGCGTATCCAGCAGTATCGCGGTGTGGTTATCCGCATCAACGGCCAGGGCGACAAGAAGCGTTTCACCGTTCGTAAGATTTCTGACGGCATAGGTGTGGAGCGTATCTTTCCTATCGAGTCTCCGTTTATCGAATCTATTACCGTAAACAAACTCGGTAAGGTTCGTCGTGCGAAACTGTACTATCTCCGTGGCCTCACCGGTAAGAAAGCCCGTATCAAAGAGCGCCGCGTAAAGAAGGCTCAGGATTAATTCCGGCTCGAAACGCGCTCGACGGCTCCATAAACCGGACGGCACGCAAGCACCATAAAAAGGCACTTCCGCAGTCGGAAGTGCCTTTTTAGTATATAGCAATTTCAATTGTCAGAGGCGGCCGTTGTCGTGGTATGAGTAATATTCGGGGACTTCATTTGTGCCTCCGCCTACTATCACATGGTCGAGGAAGCGGATTTTCATAAGACCGCATGCATCTTTCAGTTCTCGGGTTATGTTGTCGTCGGCAATGCTCGGCTTCATATTCCCCGATGGATGGTTGTGGCAGAGCATTATACTTTGCGCGTCGACCGACAGAGCCGTTTTCAGAACAGGCTTTACATCGAAAACGGTGGAACTTACCACACCGCGGCTTATCTCGGCCGCTTTCAAAAGACGTAGCGACTGACCGAGACATAACACATATATATGCTCCACCGGTTCATTGCCTATAATCGGCATCATGAGTTCCGCGGCCGTGGATGAGGAGTTGATAACAGGAGCGCTGTCCACCCGCTCCTGATTAAATCGTTTCACAATCTCCATAGCCGCTCTGATTTGCAGGACTTTCACATTGCCTACCCCACGGAACCGCGACAACTCATCCGGAGAAGTCTGCGAGAGGCGGCGGAAGCTGCCGCCACATTTCTTCATTATCTCGCGACAGATATGGGTTACCGGTCGTCCAGGCATTCCAGTGCGCAGTATGATTGCCAGAAGGTCGGCGTCGGATAGAGTTTCAATGCCATATCTCCAGGCTCGCTCATATGGTCGGTCATCCTCGTCTACATCCTGAATCTTCGGCAAAACAACATTGTCGACCTTCTCGCCGTCTGCCGGAAGGTAGGTCATATACTCCTCCCGTATGATATTCTTTTCCATGAGGAGCTGTGTTATTTACCTTTACGCATTTTCACTTCCTGATCTATATCCCGGCCATGACCAAGCAATATCTTCCAGAAATAACTGCGAAGGAATCCTGTGCCGTAACCGAGTATCTGCACTACGGAGGCTACGGTCCCGAGAGTGGCAAGTCTGATGCTCTTCATTTTTCGCAGTCCGTCGATCCATAGGGCGCCGAGATAGGCCCCCGGTGCTATCAGAATCCAAGGTTGCCAGAAAGAGGCTGCGACCACACCCGCCGCACCGAGCGTCATGGTCGCCGGCAGGCAATGTACTGCCTTTAGTGATCCGGGATAGAGCAACTGAAGTGTTATGCGCGACATGCCGAACACATGCACCTGACGCCAGAACTTGGCGAGATTCCCACGACGTTTATGAAAAACCTTTACATCCCGTAGAAGCGTGGCTTCGTAACCTGCCTGACGGATGCGGGTGCTCATGTCGATATCTTCGCTGAACATCTCGCGAAACCCACCTGCCCTGGCATATACCTCGCGTGCGAAACCCATGTTGAAGGTGCGCGGCACGAATTTCTCCATGCTCTTCTTGCCGCCGCGTATGCCACCGGTGGTCAGAAATGAGGTCATGGCATAGTTTATGGCTTTCTGAGTGGGGGTGAAAGACTCGTGGGCGGCATCGGGACCGCCGAAGAAGAGAGCGCCTGTTTCAGAAAGTCCCTTGCGTAGCAACGCGATATAGTCGGAAGGAAGTATGCAGTCGGAATCGACAAAGATAAAGAAGTCGCCCCGGGCATGGTCCATGCCATAATTACGGGCAGGACTCCTTCCTTCATTATCCTTATAAAAATACTGCAAGGAGCAAGCCCCGGAATATTTCCGGGCCTGCTCCTCGCATTTTATTGTAGAACCGTCTTCCACTATAACGACCTCGAATCCTTTGTCGGTCTGTCCGGCAAGGCTCTTGAGTAGGTCGTCCACTTCGTCGGGGCGGTTATATACCGGCACGACGATCGAGAAGAGGAGTTCCTGCGGACTTTTTCTGTCCATTTATATTTTTAATTGATATTAAGCCTTCACGCGACCTACATAGCTGCCGTCGCGGGTATCGACCTCGATAAGCTCGCCTTCATTTATGAAGAGGGGCACACGTACTGTCGCGCCTGTCTCTACGGTGGCGGGCTTCATGGTGTTGGTAGCGGTATCACCTTTCAGACCGGGTTCGGTATATGTGATTTTGAGGATGGTCTTCATGGGCATCTCTGCAAAGAGAACGGTGTCGGTAGAAGCGTCGCTGACAACTTCAACTGTGTCGCCCTCTTTCATATAGGCTGCGCCGGTAACGAGTTCTTTGTTGATAGGGATCTGCTCGAAAGTCTCGTTGTTCATGAAGATATCGTCGCCGCCGTCGGCATAGAGATATTGGTAGGGACGACGTTCCACACGTACATCCTCAAGCTTCTCGCCGATGTTGAAACGACGTTCCAGAACGCGGCCGTCAACAACATTTTTCAGCTTGGTACGCATGAAAGTATTGCCTTTGCCGGGTTTTACATGAAGGAATTCGATTACGAAATAAAGCTGGCCGTCAAGACGGATACAGGTACCGTTCTTGATATCTTGGGCATTCATCATAACTATATGGTGTCTATATATTAAGTTGTCAATTATTTGGCATGACGGGACGGATATGCCGATTTGTGGCAAAATTACAAAAAATCCCACAACTGTGCAAGTTGCGGATTCTTTTGTAGGTTATGGTCGGTATAACCGGGATAGCCTAAAGAGAATTCCCGGGGCATTATTTTAGAGAGTCGTACAAATATACGACTCTCTAAACCATACGGGATGGAATTGTTATTTTTTATGAATATACGGGAACCGTAGTGGCTTTTTTTGTTTTAAATGAGGGGACTCTCGCAAAAAACAGCTAACTTTGCATAGCTATGATATACCCCTTGGATATGGGCCTGCAATGCAGGTTTCTGGTAATTGCCCGAAGCGGGGTTCAATGGTGTTGATAACAGAAAAAAAAGAGTACAAAAGATAAGTCATGTCAAAAAAAGCACTTCTTATAATTCTCGACGGCTATGGTCTCGGAGACCACAAGGCCGACGATGCAATTTTCAATACTCCGACTCCCTATATGGACAGTCTCGTGGCCAATTATCCTCATTCCAGACTTCAGGCAAGCGGCGAGAACGTCGGTCTGCCAGACGGCCAGATGGGAAATTCGGAAGTGGGCCATCTCAACATAGGCGCCGGGCGTGTGGTTTACCAGGATCTGGTGAAGATAAACCGTGCGATAGCCGACGGCTCGTTTGCAGAGAATCCTGAAATAAAGTCGGCTTTCTCCTATGCCCGCGACCATAATGTGCCAATTCACTTCATGGGCCTTACTTCCACCGGTGGCGTTCACTCTTCGCTCGACCATCTTTTCGCTCTCTGCGATACGGCAAAGAGCTATGGCCTGGAAAAGGTTTACCTGCATGCTTTCATGGATGGCCGCGACACCGACCCCAAGTCCGGAGCCGGATATCTGCGTCAGGTCGAGGAGCATTGCAAGAAATCGGCCGGGAAGATAGCTTCCGTCATCGGTCGCTACTACGCTATGGACCGCGACCATAACTGGGACCGCATAAAAGAGGCATACAATATGCTTGTTTACGGTAAGGGTCTTGAAACTGAAAATGTAATCGAGGCTGTTGAAAATTACTATGCCGAGGGTGTAACCGACGAGTTCATGAAACCTATCGTGGCCGACGGTGTCGACGGTACGATTGGTGCGGGCCATGTGGTTATCTTCTTCAACTACCGCAACGACCGCGCCAAAGAGCTCACGGTAGTGCTGACACAGCATCCGGAATCGGGTATGACACCTATTGCCGACCTGCAGTACTATTGTATGACTCCGTACGACGATTCGTTCAAGGGAGTGCATATCCTGTTCCCGAAATCGGACGTTACCAATACCTTAGCCGAATATCTGTCGTCAAAGCAACTGAAACAGCTGCATATAGCGGAGACAGAGAAATATGCCCACGTAACCTTTTTCTTCAACGGAGGTCGCGAAGCGCCTTTCGATGGCGAAGACCGTATATTGGTTCCATCGCCTAAGGTCGCCACATATGACCTGCAGCCCGAGATGTCAGCCCCCGAGGTAACAGAAAAGCTGGTGGCGGCTATCGACAGCGAGAAATATGATTTCATCGTGGTCAACTTCGCCAACGGCGATATGGTAGGTCATACCGGTGTGTACAAGGCAATCCAGAAAGCGGTGGAAACTCTTGACGGATGTGTGGAAAAAGTGGTCGAGGCAGCCAAGAGTCACGGTTATGAAGCGATTATCATCGCCGATCATGGCAATGCCGATCATGCACTTAATGCCGATGGTTCGCCCAATACGGCCCATTCTCTCAATCCCGTGCCTTTCATCTATATCGGCGACAAGAATGCCAAGGTGAAAGATGGACGTCTGGCCGATGTGGCTCCCTCGCTCCTCCATATCCTCGGTCTGCCGAAGCCGGCTGAAATGACCGGCGAAGACCTGATAAGCGAATAATAAAACGAATATTATTTAGAGGGCGAGGCATGGCCGCTGGTCAATGTCTCGCCCTCTTTGCCTTTATCATAATGAAGAACTCAAAAATAATCGCGTTGGCGGTAGCGATGCTCGCGGGCACCATGGGGTTGCTGGCCGAGCATCTGGTGATTCTGCATACCAACGACACTCACTCTCAGATTGAACCCGAGAAAGGCGGAGCCGCAGGTATCCTGCAGCGTAAGGCCGTATTCGACTCTGTACGCAGGGCAGAGAAAAATGTAATAACGGTAGATGCCGGCGATGGAGTACAGGGCTCTCTGTACTTCAAGATGTTCCGTGGCGATGCCGATTACCCTCTGATGAATATGGTAGGCTATGATATCCGTATTCTCGGCAACCATGAGTTTGACAACGGACTTGAAGATCTGGCCCGATATTGGAAACAGGTCAAGGGAACTCCGCTGTCCGCGAATTATGATTTTTCCGCCACTCCGGCCAAGGGTATATTCAAGCCTTATGTGATAAAGAAAGTAGGCGGCAAGAAAATCGGGTTTATCGGTCTTAATGTCGATCCTGAAAGCCTGATTGTAGCCGACAATTACAAAGGCATGAAATTCAACCCGGCTATAAAAACCGCCAATGAGATTGCTTCCATGCTGAAAAAAGAGAAGAAATGCGATCTGGTGGTGGCCGTTACCCATATCGGGTATGACATGGGCGACAAGGAAGATGACCTCAAGTTGGCACGCGACAGCCGGGATATCGATGTGATCATAGGCGGACATAGCCATACTCTTGTGAATCCAGATACTCCGGAAAAGACTCCTTCATTGGTAAACAACCTTGATGGAAAGCCGGTATTGGTGGCGCAGACCGGCAAAGCAGGACGAAATGTCGGTAAGATAGATATAGATCTTGACAAAATAGGCAAAGAGTTGCCCCGTTATTCCTTGATTCCCGTTTCCAACCGTTTTGACTCCGACCATCTTGACGGCAACATGCAGGCGTTTCTTGCTCCATACAAGCATAAGGTCGACTCTGTAAACAATATGAGAGTTGGCTATGTGTCGGAAGATATGGACGGAACCGTCCGTACCGGCTGTTTCCCAAATTGGGCAGCCGACTTCGGAGCCTGGTATGGCAATCTGAAACTCGATTCACTCAGGACGGCTGACAGCAGCGTGCCCTTTCTCGACATGGCGATAATGAATGTGGGCGGTATACGCTCTTCATGGACAAAAGGAGAACTATGCAAGGGCACGGTTCTTTCCACCTTCCCATTCTCCAACCGATATGTGGTTATGCGCATAAAAGGCTCATCGCTTATCGAGGCAATGAAAGTAGCGGCCCGTAAAGGAGGTGAAGCCATCAGCCACGGAGCCCGTGTGGTTACCGATAAAGATGGTAATCTGCAGGCCATGCTTATAGACGGCAAGCCTGTAGACCCCGATAAGGAATATACCGTAGGCACGATAGACTATCTCGCATGGGGTAACGATGACTTGCGGACTCTTGCCGATGGCAAGGTTATCTTTACCGATGATGTCGAGATCGCAGCCCCGTTTCTGCGCTATCTTAAATCGCTTGACGATTATGGATTGCCGGTAGATGCCGACTCTACTCCGCGCTTCACAGTGAGCACAAGGACCGGGAAATGAATAAAGTGGCCGGAATATCCGTGGCAGCGGTCATGCTGCTCTCTGTCGCCGTATGTTGCGGCAGAGCGGGTGCCGACGGACATTCCGGATCCGATTCATCCGCCATGCAGCCTGAGGACTGCGCAGTCTTGACGGAAACAGATATGACAGGAGAAGCCCTCGCATGGGCGGATTCCATCATGAAGCAGATGACTCTCGAGCAGAGGGTAGGGCAGTTGCTTTTGCCGGCAGTCTATGCGGCCGATGATCCTCCCTCTCTTAGAAGCCTGTCGCGATATGCGGCAGATTGGCATGTGGGGGGAGTGGTTTTGCTGAAAGGTTCTCCGGAAGCAGTGCGCACTATCGCGGAGAGGCTGACAGAGGCATCTGTTCCTCCTCCGTTCATGGCTATCGATGCGGAATGGGGATTGGGAATGAGGCTTAGCGGCACACCGGTTTTCCCAAAGAACGGCCAGATATCTCCGCGTGCCGGTCAGGATGTATTATACGAATATGGAAGGGAAGTTGCCCGTGAATGCCGACTTGCCGGCATAAATATGGTTCTGGGACCGGTGGCTGACGTGTCGGCTTCTTCAGGCATAATGGGGCGTCGCTCTTTTGGTTCCGATCCTGAAAGAGTGGCGGAACTGACAGTCGCCTATGCGCGGGGGTTGGAAGACGGCAACGTGGTCTCCGTAGCCAAACATTTCCCCGGACATGGGTCTCCGGGCCAGGATTCCCATAACAGTTTAGCAGTAGTGGCTTCTGATATCGAACGGCTTGATACCGTAGATATGTTGCCATTCAAAGCTTATGTCAATGCCGGCCTTTCCGGTATTATGGCCGGCCATCTTGCCGTTCCGTCGGTTGACGCTTCGTTGTCACCCGCTTCTTTCTCGCGTCCGATCCTCACAGGATTGCTAAGAGATTCACTGAATTTCCGTGGGTTGGTGCTTACCGATGCCTTGAACATGGGAGGGGCATCCGGATATACGGCGGCCGACGCTCTGAGGGCTGGTGCCGATATTGTACTTGCTCCCGCCGATACCGGACGGGAGTTCCGGGCCATTATGGATGAAATAGAATCAAATCGGCTCCCGATATCGTTGGTAAACGACAGGTGTCGACGTATACTCTTTTATAAATATCTGGTAAAAAGGAAAGTGCCTGAACTTGTGCCATCGTCTTGCGAACTGGCTACCCCTAAATCTGATTCACTTATCCGGTCGCTCAGCGGTTCATGAGTTCGGCGAAGTTCATTGAGAGATTCACCATGAGAGTTGATCCGGAAGCGTGCGGCTGGGCATAGGCCAGACTTACACCGAACGATTTTACTTTAAATCCGGCTCCTACGCTCCATCCCGACAGAAAGTTGCGGTGATAACTGCTCATATCGGTACGTACGCGGTTGTTATATCCGAGTGCGATGTAGAATTTTTCGTTGGGATTGTATTGCAGTCCGAAAATAAGATGGCGCATCAGGTCGCTGCCGAAACTCTGTTTTTCGGCCTGGCGATTCTCCGCATCCTGTTGGTCATGATTGTAATAGGGGAGACGCCAATGGGTAAGGTCGGTCGCTGTAATGGCAAGAGAGAAAGGAGAATTGCCCAGACCCTGCATATAGGCCAGTTCTATCTCGAACGGCATGGAGGCATGTCTCTTGTCAAAGCGTTTCAGCTGGCCTCCCATATTACGCAATACGAGCGAAAGCGATAGGTCATAAACGTCGTAATAATAATTTATTCCGAGGTCTGCCGCCATTGCGAATGCGGTGTACTGCTCATAATTGCTGTAAACCATCTTCAGGTTTATGCCTCCTCTGAAATAGGAATTGATGTCGCGCGAGTAAGTGCCTTCGAATACTATGTCCTGAGGTGTGAATGTGCCTGTTTCGGTTCCATCGGCTTCGAATCCGGTAATCGACCCGAAGTTCAGGTATCTTATACCGGCGGCCCATGCCGAATGTTCGCCGGCGGAATGGCCGAAACGCGCGCCGGCAAAATTTGAGCCGGCGAGATAGTGCATGTAGTTGACGGCAAGCTGGCTCTCGATCTCCGGGCCGAGAAGGGCCGGATTCTGGTCGGTGAGCGTTACATCGTCATCTATGACCGCAGCACCGCTTCCTCCCAGAGCGTAGGCGTGGGTGGACGTGGATATATTCAAAAAAGAATATGAATCACCGGGACTCTTTGCCATAGATACAGATGGTACTGCGAGGGCGCAGAGTGCAGTTACGGTTGCTGAATGTTTCAGGATGTCGGCTATTCTCATCAGAATAATAACGTAACCTATGGGGCTTATATTATTCCATTCAGGTTTTCCTGATGCGTTGTCAATGTCTGAAAGGTACCGACCATATAACCCTTACGGGCACCGGCTTGCCGTTATGACGTCCGGGTTTCCAATCCGGCATGATGGAGAAAAGGCGTATCGCCTCGCGGTTAAGTGTCGGTTCCACGCCCCGTATCAGGTGTATGTCGGTTACGGAACCATCTGTATTTACAACGAACTGGCATGTTACTCTGCCTTGGATTCCCTTGCGGTAGGCTTCCTCGGGGTATTTGCGGTTGTTGTTCAGAAATTCCAGCAACGATGTGCTTCCGCCGGGGAAAGAGGGTTTCTCCGAAACAAAATCATATTCATATACCTCTTTATAAGATTGCTGTCCCGAGTGATTGATGCCGCAACTTATGCGGCACGTCTGTGATGCGGCGTCAGGTAAAACAGCAAGCGACATCAGTATTATAGAAAAAAAGAGGGTCAGATCCCTTCTGTTTAGGGAAAGGTATATCATGGCAAGTTGCTTTGTTGTCGGCAATGATTAATCATACGGTCCTATGTGGCCCATATGAGTTTATCGTCTTTGTCGCAAATATATGAAAGAGGAATTAAACAGCCAACCGACATATTGCCCATTTAAACAACTTTAACTATAGATAACTAAAGCTAACCTCTTGGCCCTCCTTCCTGCTGTCATGTGTCGCCTGAATTTTTCATTCAAATGAAGAAAACATCATTTTAATAATTAGGGGTACATAATATAATTAATACTAATACTTGTATAATTATCAAAACATGTTATCTTTGTAATTCATCTATTGAATCAGTTACTTATTCAATTATACATAATTTATGAGAAAAATATTGTTCCTTTCTGCATTGACGCTTGCCGGCATGCTTGCGATGCCTCGGGCATCGGCTCAGGCGGTGGTCGTCGGCTCGAATTTCGAGCAAGAGACGTTTCCGCCTTCGGGGTGGACTTTGCTCGACCGGGACAACGATGGCCGCGGCTGGCTTCGTTTCTCCGGTTCTCCCAACTACATTACCCAGTTCTCGGGTAAGGCCAATGCCGTTTCTTTCGGCATGGATTGTGAGACTTATAGTTCTTATCCCGCACAAGACAACTGGATGATTCTTCCTCCTGTAAAAATTACCAACGGTAAGTTTGTGTTGTCATGCAATTACAGTGCTCAGGATCTGAATCATACGGAGCAACTTGAGGTTCTTGTCTCCGATGCGGGTACCAATCCCGAAGACTTCACTACCCTTATAAAAGAGACTGCCGACAATGGGTATGAAGACGACGTGCGTAACAATTCACTTTCGCGTGCTCTTTCCGCATATGAGGGTAAAACGGTTTATATAGCTTTCCGTCATGTTACAAACGGATATGACTCATATGCCTTGAGTGTCGATAACGTGTATGTCTACAACAACGTGGGGCCGAAACTTCCATCAGGATTTTCGGTTTCTGCAGATACCGAGAATCCCCTTGAGGCCCGGCTTAAATGGACTTCACCGTCGCAGGCTGCCGATGGCTCGGCGCTTGCCGACGTTATGATCAACATATACCGTGATGGTGTCAGAATCGCCAGTGTAGAAGGAACCCCAGGCCAGGAGCAGACCTATTTAGACAGCTCCGCGGGTGCCGGTACACATGCTTATACAGTGTCGGCATGCAATGCCGAGGGCGAGACTCTTGCTCTTTCAGCCAAGTCGGTTTTCCTGGGATATGATGTGCCTGAGCCTGTTAAAGAACCGATGGCTCTCTTTGCCGACGGTAAGATCACACTCGTATGGGGTGCTCCCGAGAAGGGCGCCAACAAGGGAACCATAGATAAAAATGCGATTCTCTACAGAATAACACGTGTGATAGATGGTACACCTTCCGTTGTGGCCGACAACGTGAAAGACACCGAATGGACGGATAAAAGCCCGGTAGCCGGGAAATCAAATATTTACGTAGTGCAGGCTTTAAACGAATCAGGTGTGTCGGCAATAGCTGATTATACCGCCGCATGGGCCAGCGTTGCCGGAGAGGGCGATTTTGCTGTGGCGCAGACTGTGAACCGCGATAACACGCTCGTAAGATTACCTGTCGATATCACATCTCAATATAATGTCGGTCAGACTATTTACTATCCTGCTGATTTCAACTTCGCCAAAGGTTCTATCAAAGGATTGGTATATAAGATTTTCAGAGGTACGGACACAGAAGTATCGCTCCCGATGGAAATCTACATGCACGAGACCGAGGCTTCCGATATGGCCAACGGATGGGATAAGAATTTTACTGCTGACAACAGAGTCTTCTCAGGTGTGATTCCTCTGCTTCAGGGAGCCAGGGATTATAACATCACTCTCGATGTCCCTTATGATTACAAAGGTGGCAACCTGGTAATCACCGTAGTGAAGACAGACAAACCGAATGCGAACTATTCCGACCGTTTCTATTCAGTGGATCTTGGCGGTGAATTGAGAAGTTATACCGGTAATACTTACGATCCCGTCGATATCGCCGATCTTCCTTCGTTCAATACATGGTCGGAGAAGAAGGTCAGCGAGGTTCCCTCCACACGCTTCATCATGGATGTACGTGGAGTAACCTCACTTTCGGGCATCGTTTCTTCCGAAGGAAAGGGAACACCGGTAGAGGGTGCCAGAATAAGTATCGCCGGGTATCCCATTGAGACGGAAACAGATGCCGATGGCAGATATTCCATTGATTATGTACCGGTAGATGCGGTCTCGCTTACTGTGACCCGCGCAGGATTCGCAGACCTGGAGATCGCTCTCTCTCTTGAAGATGGTGAGCCGTCTCTGCTTGACATTTCCCTTGTGGAGAACGCAAACCATACTCTTTCAGGTTCGGCTATATGTTCCGACACCAAGCTTCCTGTAGAAGGCGCTGTGGTAAGGCTGACCGGGTATGACAATATCAGCACGGTTGCCGACGCTGAGGGTAAATGGACTCTCGGTCCCGTTTACAGCGGCGAGGATTACACGTTGCGGATAGAGTATCCGTTGTATGATGTTTATACAGAGGATGTGAACATAACGGAGCCTACGTCACTGCCCGAGATTATTCTCGCCCGCGCACCTATAGCCCCCTTCGCTCTTGAGGCTGTTCCGGCATCAGACGGTAGTTCAGTGGCCCTTTCATGGTCCGGACCTCTTGATCGCGATGTGGAAACAGGATGGAATAATATGACAAACCAGATGGGAACGCTCGGCTTCGGCGGCGACACGTATTATTCGCCCGACGATTTCAATGTAGCCCATTATTTCCCTGCTTCGGAAATCGCCGAGCGCAAACTCGCCGGTACAGTGGTAAGCGAGATCAAGGTATATCTTAAGGCTACATCCGGAGAGTTCATAGCCAAAGTCTGGGAAGGTGTACGTAACGACAATACGGAACTTGGAGCTCAGCCTGCGGCTGAAGGTGCCGTAACATCCGAAGGCGGATGGGTTACCTTTAAATTCGACACTCCGGTCGAGATCCGTGCCGACAAGGATTATCTGATCGGTCTGCAATGTCTTAAAGCCTCGCAGGATCCGGTCGGAACAAATTCGAAATATAACTCCGGATACGACAATATAAAATGGGATGATGCCGGACAAATATACAGCAACGCGTGGGACGGCTGGTTGATAGATGCGAATTTCACCGTTCCCGGCACAACGTTGCCTGTAATGGCAAACGCTGCGGCTCCGGCCTGCGAGTATAACGTTTACCGTGTGGACGATGAGGGAATCATGACTAAAGTATCGGGGGCTCCGGTTCAGGATACGGAGTTCGTAGATGAAGGATGGACTTCACTTCTTTCCGGCACATACCGTTATGCCGTAACCGCGCAATATCGCGATAATGTATCGGTTCCCGCGCTCTCCTGCAAGTTGGAACGCAGTTCTGACATAGACGTGGCTGTTACCGAAATAGTATCGCCTGTGAAACAGGTGGAGATGCAGCGGTCGGCAGTCGTTAAGGTGATGATAAGCAACTTCGGAGAGAAGCCTGTTGCCGATATCCCCGTTGTGGTTACCCTTAACGGTGAGGAGGTGGTCCGCGGCACATATGCCGGAACTATACTTAAAGGCGAGAGCGTGGAATTTGAAGTAGGGGAAATCGATCTTGCCGAGGGTGTTCATGAAATCGCAGTCGCTACTGTACTCGAAGGTGATCAGGTAGTCCAGAATGACAAGTGTGTCATGCTCCTCTCCAACATGGCCAATATCTCACTCTACGGCTATCGTTGGAATGCCTACGGCAACGCAGGTTTCATGTCTATCGAGTCGAACAATGCAGAAGGCAGTGTGTTCCTTTCCGAGGTAACCCCGGGCGATGCTCTCATAACCGCTGCGGAATATGTGGAGGATACCCTTTACGGATTTACCGCTACATGGTACGGCGCGCCTCGCGAGTTCGTGAAAGTGAAACATGGTGTATGGACCGTCGAGAGCGCGGTTGAAAACACAGACTTCTATGTCATGGATATGGCGTATGACTATTCTACATCCACAATGTATGCCCTTACTCCCGATGGAGAAGAGATGCGTCTTGGTGTGGTAGACATAACCGAAGGTATCGTGGAGGTCAAGGTGCCATTGGCCCGTAGACTTATGACTCTGGCATGTTCAGTAGACGGAATCCTGTATGGAATAAGCGATAATGGAGATTTTTGTACCGTAAACCCGGAAACAGGCGCTGTTACTGCCATAGGCCATACCGGAGTGGACGGAACGGTACAGTACGTGCAGTCAATGGCATTCGACCATAACAGCAACCGTCTGTTCTGGGTGCATGTCGGATCTCACAGCGACGGCACATTATATGAGATCGAGCCCTCTTCGGGTAAGGCCACACGTCTCGGAGACGTGCTTTATTCAGGAGAAGAAGCGTCAGAGATAGTGGCTCTGCATTCAGTTTACCACTATGATCCGGTGTCGGTATCACAGACGGGGACAGCTGATCTTGACGCACGTGCCGCCGATAACGGTAAATTGATAATATCGGCTCATGCCGATGCCGATGTCTCGGTATGGAATATGACCGGACTGAATGTGGCGACAGCGACTGTAAAAGCCGGACGAACCGTTCTTGACCTTGGGCTGGATGCCGGCGTATACATGGTCGATATCGTTTCGGCAGATGGCCGTAGGCTGACCGTGAAACTTATTGCAAAATAAACCATAGAAAATTACCCGGGAGCTGAGACCGATCGCTCCCGGGTAGTTTTATTAAAAAAGCGGAGCCTGCGCAACATTTCGCGCAGGCTCCGCTTTTTTATGGTTCGCAGATACTTAGACGAGTGTCAGGATTATATCTTCGTCATCGGTTGTCAAGGTAATCTTACCTTCGCGGCCGAGCCATCCGATAGCAGCCATAAGCTCGTCTTTTTTCAGTTTTGTGGCTTTTTTCACACCTTTCAGGCCCAGGATATGGGTGTCTGTGTTTTCAAGGGCCTTGTAGACCTCTCCGGCCCATGTTCCGATTGATTCAATGTTCATTTTTTTTCTCTGACTTTGTTTGCAGTTCCGACTTACAGCATGTTCCATAAAGAATACCTATTGGTGGAACAATGGTGACTTTGTATGGTCCCGGACCTCTTGAAGTTGAGGTCCGACTTATGCAAGATTTGTTATAACAGTCGGATTCTGCGGTTATTAACTATTATTATAATTGATTACTGGTGAAGCTTAGTTGTCGGGAACGGTACTGTATTCATACGAGATGGATACTTTCCCTTTCTTATTTTAACAATTTTAAACCGGAAATGTTGTTAATTTAGTAGATTAGTTAGTCGTTAGACTTTGATCATCAGTCAATGGTCGTTAGTCATTTGTCATTAGTCCCCGGTCATTAGTCGTTGCAGTAGATGGATGTCATTGGTCGGGAGTCATCAGTCGCTACAGTTGCTAATGACAAACGACGGTAACGACAAATGACAAACGACGATATCAAAAAGATATGGCGAGAAAAAAAACTAAAAAAGAGGGGAAGCCGGTTGGAGAAATACGTCTCGGCACCGTTGTCAGGAATACCGGCAGCAGTTATCTTGTTCGCGAAGATAACGGCGTTGAGGTGAATTGCCGTGTGAAGGGTAATTTCCGCATAAAGGGAATACGTACCACCAACCCTGTAGCTGTCGGCGACAGAGTGGAGATATGTGCGGCTGCCGACGATGCGGATTATATAACCGGGGTACTTCCACGTCGCAATTATATAATACGGCGTGCTTCCAATCTTTCCAAGGAATCCCACATTCTCGCCTCTAATGTAGACCAGGCGTTGCTGGTGGCAACGCTTCACGATCCCGAAACACCGCTTACGTTCATAGACCGTTTTCTTGCCACTGCCGAGGCCTATAATGTTCCGGCAGCCGTGCTTCTTAACAAATGCGACACCTGGGACGATGAGGACCGCGAACTTGCCCGGGCCATGTCATTGCTGTATGAAGGAATCGGTTATCGGGTGCTTTTTGTATCTGCGAAAACCGGTGAGGGGCTTGATAATCTGATTTCGTTCACTAAAGACAGGGTAAGTCTGCTTGCCGGAAACAGTGGGGTAGGCAAATCTTCGCTCATCAACGAACTTGTGCCCGGAGCCGATTTGCGTATCGGAGCTATTTCCGACATACATCATACAGGCATGCACACAACCACATTCTCCGAAATGCTGTCCCTTCCATATGGCGGCAGTGTGATAGATATTCCGGGTGTGAGAGGTTTCGGAACCATAGATATGGATCCGGCTGAGGTATCGCATTATTTCCCTGAAATTTTCCGTATAGGACGAGAATGCCGTTACTCCGACTGCAAGCATACCGGTGAGCCGGGTTGCGCTGTCGCCGATGCTCTTTCGCGTCATCTTGTCTCGGAGAGCCGCTACGCTTCTTATCTTTCTATTCTTGAGGAGGCTTCCGAAGAGTCCGGCGCCGACAAGTACCGTAAACCTTTCTGACCTCAGATAGCTGCCGACGAGAGTAGATGTTCCAGATCGGGTCCCGACAGTTCCCGCTGTAGAGTGCCGTTGGAAGCTACGGATATTTTCCCGGTTTCCTCGCTTACGACCACACATATCGCGTCGGTCATCTGGCTCATGCCTAACGCCGCCCGGTGGCGCAGTCCAAGTTCCTTGGGTATGTTCATGTCGTGAGAGACCGGCAGAATGCACCCTACCGACATTATACGTGTCCTGGCTATTATCATGGCTCCGTCGTGCAGCGGTGAGTTCTTGAAGAATATGTTCTCGATCAGCCGCATGTTTACGTCAGCGTCTATTATGTCGCCGGTTTTCTCATAGTCGGTAAGCGGTACCGATCGCTGAAGACATATCAGAGCGCCTGTTTTCGACTTCGACATAGAGATGCAGGCATATACTATGGCCATTATCCTGGCATGTCGCCCTTCATCTTCTTCGTTTTTCTCATGCTTGAAAAAGCGTCTCAGTTTCTTCCATCTGTCCTGCGAGCCTATATCGATCAGGAATCGTTTTATCTGGTCTTGAAACAGAATGACAAGTATTATGAGACCTATGCTCATGAACTTGTTTACTATAGTGCCGGTAAGACGCATCGCGAATATCTCGGAAGCGACCACCCATATCACAGTGAACAGCAATACCCCATAGAAGAGACTTAAAGTTCCGCTGCTCTTCATGAGCCTATACAGATAATAAAGCAAAAGAGCTATTATCAGTATGTCTATTATGTCTTTGATGCCGAAGTCAAACACGGTCGGTAATTTTGATGACTGTTTTTTCCGAAAGGGGGCGTGAATTCTTTTTCAGAAGTTTGAATACGTCTACGCTCTGGCGTGCGGCCGCTGCGTCATGTACCCGTATTATGGAGGCTCCCTTCATAAGGGCAACCATGTGGAGAGCTACGGTGCCTGAGAGAGAATCGTCCGGAGTGATTCCCAACGGACGCCATATCATGGATTTGCGCGACATTCCGGCTAATACCGGTAGGCCGGTCTTTGCAAACTCTTCCAGGTCATCGAGAAGCCGATAGTTCTGGTCTACCGTTTTTGAAAATCCGAATCCGGGGTCGAGAATGATGTCGCATACACCTTTGAGGCGTAGCTTTTGGGTCTTGAAGGCAAGATCGCTCAATACATCGGCTGTTACGTCATTGTAGTCAGTGAGCGACTGCATATTGGCCGGAGTGCCTCGCATATGCATCAATATGTATGGCACTTTCAGTTCCGCTACTGTGTCGAACATCGCGGGGTCAAGCGTTCCTCCTGAGACATCGTTTATAATGTCGGCCCCGAACTCTTTAACCGCCCGTCGGGCTATATCTGCCCGGAACGTGTCTATTGATATGATCGCCTCGGGCCATACTTCACGGGTTGCCTTAAGTCCGGTTGCCAGACGACGCCATTCCTCTTCGACCGAGATTTCTTCGGCTCCTGGGCGCGTGGAATACCCTCCCAGGTCAAGGCAGTCGGCTCCTTCTTCCCGCATACGTGCGACGCGATCCCGTATAGCTGTCTCGTTTGAAACCGGAGTGCGGCTTCCATCATAAAACGAGTCGGGGGTTATGTTTACTATGCCCATTACCCATGGTGTGTCAAAATCGTAAAGGCGCCCCCGTATGTTGATGGTAGGCTGAAATGCCGGAGTATCGGAATCTTTATCGAATCCCATGTAGTTTTCCATATTCGCGAATATACTAAAAAAATGGTTTATCCGGTTATCGTTCCGCTTAATTTATATACTTGCCTGTTTTTTATAAAACGAAGGCGATACCTTTAAGATCGGTATCGCCTTCGGCTATCGTAAATTGATTGGATTGCTGTATATTTTCATCTGACGGCATCGCGCTCGTGGGAAAATCTCAGCCTTTCCCGGATTATTTGGCCCGGTCGTTTACGGCCCCTTTGTATCCTTACAACGCCTTTGCGGATGCTATGGTTCAGATTTACTGAGTTAAACCCTATCGGTTGGCGCGTTTGCGCTCTGTTTCATCGAGTATTATTTTGCGCAGACGTATATGGTTGGGTGTTACCTCTACATATTCATCTTCCTTTATATACTCGAGCGCTTCCTCAAGCGAGAATATTACCGGGGGGACTATCTTGGCTTTGTCATCTGCTCCTGACGCGCGCATGTTGGTCAGTTTCTTCGATTTTGTAACGTTAACCACAATGTCGTTGTCTTTGGCGTTCTCGCCTACGACCTGACCGGCATATACCTCTTCCTGAGGGAAGATGAAGAATCGTCCGCGGTCTTGCAGTTTGTCGATGGCGTAGGCATAGGCGGTACCAGCCTCAAGGGCTATCAACGAGCCGTTGGTGCGTCGTTCGATATCACCTTTCCAAGGTTGGTATTCCAAAAAACGGTGAGCCATGATTGCCTCGCCTGCGGTTGCTGTCAGTACATTGTTACGCAACCCGATTATGCCGCGTGAGGGTATGGTGAATTCTATGTTCAGACGGTCGTTCTGGGTTTCCATCGACATTATGTCGCCCTTGCGGCGTGTAACCATGTCGATTACCTTCGAGCTGTATTCTTCCGGCACGTTTATTGTCAGAGCCTCTACCGGCTCGCATTTCACCCCGTCTATGATTTTTGTGATTACCTGCGGTTGGCCTACCTGAAGCTCATAACCTTCACGACGCATTGTCTCTATCAGAATGGAGAGATGAAGCACTCCGCGACCGAACACTGTCCATTTATCTTCGCTATCACCTTTTTTTACCCTCAATGCCAGATTCCGGTCAAGTTCTTTCTCCAGACGGTCGTTGATATGGCGTGAAGTAACATACTTACCGTCTTTGCCGAAGAAAGGCGAGTCGTTTATGGTGAATGTCATCGACATGGTTGGCTCGTCGATAGCTATGCGCGGCAGGGGTTCCGGTTTGTCGTATAGGGATATGGTGTCGCCTATTTCAAAATTGTCGAGACCCACGATTGCGCAAATGTCGCCAGATGAGACTTCCTGCACTTTTTTGCGAGACATCCCTTCGAATGTGTGCAGCTCCTTGATACGTTGTCGGCTTACGCTGCCATCTTTTTTGCATAGGCCTATTTCCATTCCCTCGCGCAGAGTGCCGCGATGCACACGCCCTACGGCGATTCTGCCTACATAGCTTGAGAAATCAAGCGATGTGATAAGCATCTGTGGGTCGCCTTCTATCTGGGTAGGCGCCGGGATATATTTAAGAATGGCATCGAGAAGGGGAGTGATATTGTCGGTTGGAGTCTTCCAGTCTTCACCCATCCAGTTCTGTTTGGCAGAACCGTAAAGGGTAGGGAAGTCAAGTTGATCTTCGGTGGCGTTCAGATTGAACATCAGATCGAATACCATCTCGTTTACTTCATCCGGCCGGCAGTTGGGCTTGTCGACTTTGTTGACGACCACGACCGGTTTCAGTCCCATCTGTATGGCTTTTTGGAGCACGAAACGGGTCTGTGGCATAGGCCCTTCAAAAGCGTCCACAAGAAGCAGGCACCCGTCTGCCATGTTGAGCACTCGCTCTACTTCACCTCCGAAGTCGGCGTGTCCCGGAGTGTCGATAATGTTGATTTTTGTGCCTTTGTAGTTTATAGATACGTTTTTGGATAAAATGGTTATGCCGCGTTCTCGTTCCAGATCGTTGTTGTCGAGTATCAGCTCTCCTGTTTCCTGATTGTCGCGGAACAGATGGCCTGCGAGCAGCATTTTGTCTACAAGGGTTGTTTTCCCATGGTCTACATGGGCGATAATGGCTATATTGCGTATGTCCTGCATAATCTTTTCAATCGAACTGCAAAGTTAGTGATTTTTTTAGGATTCTTGAGCCTGGTGTTTGCAAAATATCGCCTTCCCGGGTCGTAAGTGTCATTCATTCTGAAGGTATTGGTTCTAACGGGTCGCGTGGCGGTGCCGGGGGCGCGGAGCGTTTTCCCGATGCTTTTTTCTTTCGTCTTTTATACGTATTTTCTTTTTGTTCCTTTTTATATCTCTCTGATTCTACAGATTGTAACTTGCAGGTGGAATCGGTCTGCTCTTTTTGTTTCAGGACCGTCCTCACATCGACGCTTTTTTCTGTTGCCGTAGTTTCGGTAACGATATTCTGTCGCCGCAAAATGTAGGCCGCTCCGGTGATAAGCAGTGCGGCGCCCACAACGGCCAGCAATCCACGCCGTTCCCTTGATGTAAGACTGTTTCTCATATATGTGATGTCAGAACGGATATCCTATGGCAAGGTGGAAGGCGAAGGCATCTCGGAACGGTACATTGAAATAATGCTTCGAGGCATCGGCGTAGGGGGTATGCAGGCCGTAACCGAGATCGCCGCGTATTACTATCATTCCCAGGTCAACGCGGAGGCCCACGCCGGTGCCGAGAGCTATGTCACGAAGGAAGTGTTTGGCTTCAAGCTTTCCGCCCGGACGGTAAGGGTCGTTTTTCAGCAGCCATATATTGCCGGCGTCTAAAAATACCGCTCCGTGAAGTATGGATACTATGGGGAATCTATATTCGGTGTTCAGTTCCAGTTTGAAGGTACCTGTCTGGTCGAAATATCCGCTTACTTTGTCGCGTGGAGAGCGATATGACCCCGGGCCTATCGAGCGTACTGTAAAGGCGCGTATTGAGTTGGCTCCCCCTATGTAGAATTGCTCGGAGTAAGGAACTTGTGTGGAGTTGCCATATGCGTGTTCGGCTCCTATCAGTATGCGCGAAACAAGCCATTGGTCACTGCCGCGCACAAGCCTACGGTTATATACAAGTTGCACCTGTCCCTTTACAAACTGCGAGAAAGGAGTGCCGAAAAGACGTTTTTCTCCCCTTATTCCGCATAGCCGGTAGATACCCCAGAAAAGGTTGCCCGCTTCAGTTGCGGTGGCGGTGAGGGTTATGCCGTTCATTCGCTCGCGTTCAAGCCATTTGTCGAGGGTATAGGTATAGCTTAGCTGCGGTATGTAGCGACTCTCGAAACTCTGGGCCACGGCCGGATTCATGGCCATAACCGAGTCGAATTCGTGAGTGGTGCGTATCAGCTTGTTGTAAGCCAATTTCAATGGCGTGAATTGGTGAAGCGTATTCCGTGTGGCACGCCATTCATAAGATATACCCATTTCATAGTCCGCGAGCATGAAGTAGTGCGGACGGTTAAGTACGTTGCCTCCTATGGTAAGGGTGGTCCAGTTTATATCGCGGTTTGTGCGTGGCACGAATTTAGGAGCCAGCAACCGTGGAAATGCCAGCGATGCCGAAAGTCCTACTTCATATGAGTTGAATATCGACGACCTGTCGCGTCCGGTTTGCCATTCATAGCTGCCGGTCAGCTTGATATTCAATTTCTCGGCTCCTCCGAACAGGTTGTGGTGAGTAAGGTTCAGGGCAAGCCCCGGACCTAAGTATGAATTGGATTTCGACGAGGCGTTTAACTCGATCGAAGCTTCCATGGGCATGTCGTATTTGCAATTTATGTAGACGTCCATTACCGGGTGGGCGGGCGACGTGTCTATAGGTACAGGCTGTATCTGCACGCTTTGGAAAATCCCGAGTCGAGACAGACGAGTCTGTGTATTGTCCATGCTACGCACTGAAAAGAGCCTCCCTTTTCGGAATGTTATGCACGAAGGTATCATGTTGGGGCGCACTCGTTGGGGCCGCATCACGATGAGGTCGCCGCGTTGGGTAGGTATGGTGTCGGGAGTGCCAGGATTGCGTTTCGAGCGACGTTGAAGTGTCGTGTAGACGTTTCCTGTTGTAAACGGTCTCAGAGCCAGAGCCGGAGTGTTGGCTGTCAATTCGGTTTTCAACACCACGCTTCCGGGCACCATGAAAGTGTCGGCCAGAAATTCTATATATTCCGGACGGAAATAATAATAGCCTCTGTTACGCATGCGGTTGGTTATCACCACTCTTACCGATTGAAGTGAGTCTACACAGAATATCTCGCCCCGTTTCAGGTAGGGCTGCAGGCGTATGAGTGAATCTATAAATCTGCATGCCGGTATAGAGTCGCGGCCTATAGGCAATATCGTGTCGAGACGCGACGGTATCGTAGTTTCCACATTGTAGCGTATGGTTGCCTTCTTGTGGTTTTTTGCATTCTCCTCTATGGTATAACTGGCTTTTGAACCGAAATAACCGTTGTTGTCAAGAAGCTGTTCTATCATCTGCACGCGCAATTCGGGTCTTACATCTGTTACGAGCACCGGCGGATTTGACCATTTTCGGTATATCCACCCTTTCAGGCCTTTGTCATCGGCGTTCCAATGGTTGTAAAGCCATAATCCGAATGGGAATGGAGATCGCTTATAGGGGGAAAGCAACGGCCAGGGATTGTTTGGCCTTACGTTTACGGCATCGGTGATTTCCGAGTCGAGCGCACCGGGAATCTCCACTCCGTCTGGCGAATGGACGTCAAGTTTCTGGCCATTGTACAGGAGCTCACCTTCAGCCAGACGGTTGGTGGTGGAGCAACTCGCCAATGCTGTCGCTATGGAAAGGACGCATGTCAGCCATAAAAGCCTGCCGATGGCAGATAATCCATATATGTTATTTCTCATCGGAATTCTCTTTTATCGGTTCAACATCGGGGTTGCCGGAGGATATGCTGTCGTTGCTAATCGCAACTGTCGGGATGGAAACGTTGGCGGTGGTATCTTTGGCAACCGCACGGCGGTTACGCCTGAATCTGAAGAATGAGCGCAGGTTGTTCAGACGACGTTTGTATGCCAGACCCACACCGGTTTCCGTTATTTCGCCTTCCAGTATCGATTCGAATCCCGTATGGCGGAACAATCGGGCTATGATGCTGTAATTGTTTGCTTGCTTAAGGGTGTATTCGAACGATATGTCGGATATAAGGTTCTGTTCGAAATTTTCATCGGCTGAGGCATCTGTAGAGTAATTGCCGCCTACCACAATCTTGAACCTGTTGTCAAACAGAGATTTGCTTAGCTGATAAGAATAAGATGTGTTGGTCTGTGTATCATCTACGTTTCCTGTCTCATATTGGTTTACGCCAAACGATAGGTTCACGCCCTTGATTGTGTTGGCGGCCCATGAATTCAGGGTCGAGGCCATGAAGTTGTACAGATTGCCGGTAACAAGATTGCTGTTTATGTTCTTGGCTCCGGCTCCGGTATATTGGCCTGTGAGCAGAAGATTCATGGCGGCGGTTGAACGTTGCTCGGCAGTCATCCCCTGCAGCTCGTTTTGAATTGACATGTCGTTGTCGGTAGACAGGTCGAACATGATTTTCGGGGCCGAGAGCGTGCCGCTTATGTCGAGCGATACGATAAAGTCCACAAGCGTGGCCTGACCGCCTGAAGATACGTTGGCCTTGACCGGGTCGTCCGCTCTGATGTCTATACGCGGGTTCATAATGTCGCCGGTCCATACTACATTACTCTGTGGCTCGAAGTTGAATGTCTTTGTGCCGAGCACCGGTATGTTGTAGCGTACCATCCCTTCTCCCGTATACAACTGACCGTTAAGCTTCATGTCGCCCATATAGTTCTGGAAATATGTCAATGTTCCCGACGGGTTTATTTCAGCCTTGTTCGATCCGCTCGAATTTATATTGACAGTGGCCTGCATGCCCGGCTGCAATGTTACTGCCGCCGATATCCTCATGGCCATATGCGATGTGGCGAGCGAATCAGCTTTCGCTACGGTGGTCGTATCTTGCAGATTCACGAATTTCACTATTCCTTCGGCCGGGTTGGCGGCGAGTTCGGCGGCCATGTCGTTCATTGTATAAACCACGTTGGTGGTGTTCAATACGGTGGCGTTGGCCGTTACATCCATTACGGATAGGGAACCCTTTACGCGAGCATCAAGGTTCATGAATAGTTTGCCTGAGATTTCACTGCGTTTATTGGCCTTTGTGCCTACGAGTTGGAAGTTGGTGGCCGCGGCTGTCATGTTCAGTTTCACGTCTGAAAATTTAGTGGCGTCAACAGCTCCATTGATTGTAAGAGGATTATTATTGCAGGCCCATATATCGTATTGGTCAAATGTAATTATATTGTCCGACACGTAGATAGGGGTGTTGTCCATGCGGAGTGTGGTCGCCATGACGGGAAGGTAAACACCGGCGGAGTCGAGCCTTAGATTTCCGTTCAGTCTAAGACTGTTGTCTTGGGTGATGTCCACGTCGCATTCCCCTTTCAATTTGCCGCTGAGCGAAGCTGTCTGTACGCCGATGAATGGGTTGGCGAGGTCAAGCGGAAGACCATCGAATTTCAGTTCCATTGAGCGAGGTTGGATGCCGGCTACCGAATCTACACCTAAAAGTGCGCTGGCTGTCATGGCTTTGGTTCCCCCGGCTAAAAGCGATGCGTCTACGCGTGAGTCTCCTGTGGGATCGAGGCCGGCATTAAGCAGCAGGTTCAGGTCTTGCATCTTTATTCTGTCGTAGCTCAGACCGCTAAGGTCCAGCGTACCGTTACCTTCAAGTCTTGAACCGGTATAGTGTAATTTAATGTCGGAGTTTACAGTAGCTGTCAGAGGTGGAGCCGTAACGCTCATTTTCAGGAAATCCTGAAGTTTAAGTTGCTTTATGTTCAGGTGAAGGTCTGTCCCGTTACCGTCGGCTGAATCTACGGTTTTCAGTAGCACGCTGCTTTCAGCGGAGCTTGCCTCCAGATTTGCTGATATCGTATGTGTGGTAAGGGTATAATCCAGATGGTTGTCAAGATTGAATTTCCACGGCATGTAGGCAATCGTGGCTTTAAGCGGAGTGAAGTGCAAAGATACGGTACTGTCGGCAAGAGCCGCGGTGAGACCTATGCGGTATCCCTGCTCTCCTTTTATGTTGCGTTGGTTCAGGTACGCCGACAGTCGGTTGTTGCCTATGTATCCCGATAGATTCACATCAGCGAATTCCGACATCTCTCCAGGTCCGTTGGTTACCTGTATCTTATAGTCTATGAGTCTTTCACGTTGGGCAAAATTGAGGTTGATATTGTCCAGTGTCATAGACCCGGTGTTGAGTTTCGCTACATTAAGGTTCCCGTTTATTATCGAGTCTTTCCTGAAGACGGCATATAATGTATCTATGCTCATGCCCCCCGGGGCAAGTACGTGCGACAGCAGCCCTCGTCCCGAGGCATTGGCTGTAAGAGTGAAAGGAGGCAGCTTATCTTCAAGTGTCTCTATATCCACATTGCGGCGGGCTATCTGTTCTGGCAGTCCGGATGTAGCCGCGCTAATCGAATCGATAAGTGATTTTAGTCCCCACGGGGAGGTGAAAGTGATGTCGGTGCCGTCAGAAACCAGATGGGCGCGTGTCGACATGGCGTCGCTGAAGAAGTCGGCGGTTATCGCCGGCAGACGGTAGCGGGTTTCCGGCATACGCCAGTCAAGGGATTGCAGCGCGAGATGTGCGTCATAATTCCAAGCTGCCGGAGAGGCGTTCCCTTTAAGGCGCAGTATCGCCGCTCCGTCGCTGGCTGTTTCCGATAGTCCCAATGCCATAAGGTCAAGTTGTCGGAGGTCGGCATCAATGTCGAAAGTATACAGGTCTTTACCGATAGTCCCACGTCCGCTGACTACACCGTCGAGTGCTTTGTTGTTTGAGGTCAGATCCAGTGTGTATACCCCGTCAAGCAGTGCTATGTCTGCACGGATGTCTTTAAGCTGTTGATGATTGTAATATATTTCATCAACTAAAAGGTGAATATCGGTTCGTGCCGAAGGCACTTCCGGATTGAATCCTGCCCCCTCGGCTTTCACCGAGGCTGTTACATATCCTATGCCAAGGTCCTTCATGAAGGCCTCTACGTTGAGGTCCCTTACATTCAAGTCTGCGTGATAGCGTTCCGATGTAATACCTACGCTGCCGTTGCCGGCAATGTCGCCTTCGGGTGAAGTAAGCGAGAAATCGGCGCCGTAAGTCTGGTAATTGGCTGATGCTTTTCCATTAAGTCTGAGAGGTGGAAGGTTGAAACCGAGTGGTCCGGCCAGTTTTTCAACAGTGGAAGGTCGGGATAGCGTGCCGTCAAATGAAAGGTCCGCTATCAGTTTCTTAATGTCAAGGACATTTCTTGCCTTTCCTGAAGCCCGCAAGCTCAAGATTCCGGGTATATCCAAGTCAAGACGTGGTACAGATACGTTGCCGAGCTCGCCTGTGGCCCGTAACTTCGCGTTGAGCGGAGATCCGGCCAATGCCGAGGTATATTGGCGCAGTGTTGGCATGAAAGCGTTTATATCAGGCATACCTACCGATACATCTGCGCTTACATCCACTTTGGCCTGAGGCTCCATGCTCATAAGGGCATTCGGTATCAGGGCCGATACGTCAAGACGCGAGAAAGGGGTGCGTACCTTCAATCCCTGTAGATTCATGCCGGTAGAGTCCATGGAGAAAGTCCCGCTTCCGGATGTAATGGTGAGGCCGGATCTTTCGCGTCCCTCAAGACGGGTTATAGGCGCGGATATGTCGGTGGCTTCGTTACGGAAATTCTTCAGGGCTACGTTCAGGCCGACCAGTGATATATACGATGGATCGAAACCGGGAACCGGCTTGGCACCCGTCATGGCGTATAATACCTTGAAACTGTTCAATGCGATGCTGTCGGCCGCTATCACCATGGGAGCCGATGGTTCCTGTGCCGTAGTGTCTACAGGTGCGGGGTGGGTTTTTACATATTCAGGGGTAGGGGTAAGAAAGGCGAAATCGCCTTCGTCGGCGCTGAGTAGTTTGGCGTGAATGTTGCCGGTGGCAAGGTTTATGCATGCGCCTCCTATATCGAGTTTTTTGCTTGTCAACCTCAGTGTGTCGATTGTAGGCAGCATTTCCATCGCAAACCGGAAGTTGTCTATATGAAGACGGTCGGCATTGATTACGAATGGGGTGGAGGTAGTGTCGGCAGGTTGCGGCTTTTTCTTCCAGACATCCATCGACAGCCTTATGTCTCCGTCTTTAAGCAGTGCGTTGTGAAGATTGATGGTACCGGTGCGGATGTTTGCTGACGACCCTCCCTCTACCTCGAGAAGGCCGGCTCTTATACGCATATCCATCGATGAGTCTGCCGACAATATTCTCAGTCGTCCCTGTTGCAGCTGTAGTCGGTTTATCTTGACGTCCATCCTGAGCAACGGCAGCAGTTTCACATCGGCTATGAGCGAACGTGCCTGCACCATCGTATCGCCCGGGGAAGGAATTATCTTTACGTCATCGAGCTGAATATCAAGGGGGAATTTTAAACGGAACTTCCCTATCTCCATATGCATGCCGGTAGATTTGCCTACAATCGAGCATGCGAGATCTTTAACCGCCGTCTGTACAGGCGGTATGTATAGCGCTACCGGAATCAAGATGATTACAAGCAGCAGGATTCCTATTACACGCAAAGGAATGCGCCACCATCCGCCACGCTTCTTTTTACGTGTGGAGGCTGCGTTGTTGGAATTTAACGACGCTTGGGTGTTCCCCTTTGATGTATCTTTGGTTGGTGTGGAATCCTTTGCCATTGTTTCAATTTCTGTTGAATCGCTCTTACTTTAATCTGCTTTCCCGAGCCATTTGGCTATGGGGATGTAAATCAACCCGAAGAATAACGCTCCCATGGCATCCGCGTAAAAGTCGAGACTATCGTAACTGCGTCCCATCCTGGTTGTCCCTTGTAGCCATTCGGTTGCAATACCGAAGAGAGCCGATGCAGCTATGGCTGTTATATATTCTGTCTTGCAGGGAATCTTCCAATTCCAGCGTTGCCAGTCAAGAAGAATGCACCATGTAAGACCGCCGAACATTATGGAGTGGCATATCTTGTCGGCTCCCGGGAAAAGCGGAATCTCGGTGTCTCCCAACGGATGAGGAGCCAAGGTAAGCCAGCATATCGCGGCTGCGCACAAGGCAGTCAGTCCCCATTTCGGGATTTTATTGAGTATAAGATGGAGTCGTTTTACAAATTGCATTGATGGTCGGTTTTTTTATATACGGCATAATCACGCCGGAAAGATAAATTTCTGTAAAGAAAACAAAAAGATTTAAATATGGTTTGATGTTTTCTCAATTTTGTCTTTGAATGGTTTTATTTGCCGCGTTCCCCGTTTCTTGTGTGTGAAAAAGTGCTACTTATTTTCCCGTAAACAGATAGCCCCGAAGGTATCACCTCCGGGGCTATCGACAAGGGTCTGCTGTGCCTTGTATTATTTGCGGATACCGAGCTCTTTCTTGGCGATGATGGCGCGGTAGCGGTTTATGTCTTTGCGAATCAGGTAGTCGAGCAGACGACGACGCTGACCTACGAGAGCTTTCAGAGAGCGTGCGGTAACGAAGTCTTTGTGGTTATCCTTGAGGTGCTCTGTGAGGTGTTTGATACGGATTGAGAAAAGAGCGATCTGAGATTCGGGGCTGCCGGTATCGTTTTTGCCCTGACCGTACTTCTCGAAAATTTCCTGCTTTTCTTCAGTTGAAAGATGCATTGCGTTGGTGTGATTATGTGAATCGGTTTAAGGATTCACGGTTAATAAATAATGGGGCTTTTCTATAAAGGGAACTCCGGGCAGCGGCCTCACACTGCCGTTCTTGCCAATGCCGTTGCAGACATTTCGCGCGAAGCCCGCGGCCCCTTTGCCGAAAAACTCCGCAAATTTAACAAAACTTTTGCATCTGTGCAAGTTATTACATTTCCATCTTATAACGAACCTCATAACACAATAGCGCCGAGACCTCAGACCTCGGCGCTATTGTGTTATGCTTTGCTATCTTTGTATAGGGGTAATGTGGTATTGTGGTGCGGTATGGTTATCCGTTGAACCAGTTGGCGAGATCGCCGAAGGTCCCGATCGCGAATAGCCAGAACAGCAATATAAACACGAGTACGATAACTCCTAACCATAGCCATAGCCGGTTTATACGTTGTGTGTCGCGACGTTTGCGCATTTTCCCTTCTGCCATAAGACTTTCTGAAATAAGGTCGGAATTGGGGCTTTCATTACGACGGAGCTCTTCTTCCCGACGTTCTGTTTTTTCATTTTCTTTGATGTGTCGTTCTTTTGTATTCATAACCTTGTCCTTTTGATGATTCCGTGAGTTGCCGGAAACCGACAGCTCTTGAAATGCCACTTGTTATTTTTGATACTTTAACACTTGGACTACGGTAAAGGTTCATATCTATGTTAATGCAAATTCAATCATTTATAATAGTTCCCGATGCTGTTTTCCTACTGCTGTAAAACACCAAGCGGGGCCACGCAACCGCGCAGCCCCGCTGAGACTATAGTTATTTCAGTTTAATCCTTCACAAACTTTGTGGCGTTGCCTTTGGCGTCGCGCATGATGTAAATTCCTGATGGAAGATTCTCAAGAGCCGATTTTGAAATCTTCCGGGCTGCAACATTGCCATCGATAGTGAAGATGTCGAATGCTTCATTTTCGGCCATTACTGTGGCTACGCCCGATTCACCGTCGGTGATACGAACATTGTCAAATGCCGCGAAACCGGAATTTCTGGCAATAAATCCCCATCTCAAAACGATATTCTTTCCTTTATATTCGTCAAGAGAGATCTTAACCTCACCGTTTTCAGCTTCGCACAAGTCTGCCAATGGCTTGAAATCCGGTTCCGGACCGGCAATAGCCACAGCCAGCATGAATCCGGCCGGGCCGGAAGGCCCCGGGGTGTACTCGATGAAATACTTTGAGAATTTCAATACCGGATTGGCATCGGCAGACAGTTCGATTTCAGGTGAATAGACAAAGCTTTCAAGTCTGTTCATTCCTGCGGCAACTCCATCTACAGAAGCGAATCCATCGGAGAATCCGAATTCCGCAGGAACTTCATTGTCAAACCAATTGTCGAAACGCCATGAATACATTTCTTTGACTCTGTTATACGGGTCAGACAGTTCCACTTTCCATCCGGCGGGAAGGTGACCGTTGGTGAAGTTCTCGCTTATGGGAAGCTGCCATGCGGATTCCTCTCCTTTGACGTAAGATACGGTGGCAGGAAGTGAAACCGAACCGTCGGCATATACGGAATGTACATGGTAGGTATAGGACCCCTCGGGTGTGTTTTCGTCTACGAATCGGGTATCTTTAACCTCCCCGGCAATGAGTTTATCACCGCGATAAACGGTGAAATAAGCTGCTTTCTCAACATCGCTTTCCTGTGATGTCCAGGTCAGTTCTACGTTATCACCCTGTTTTGAGAGCGAGAGATCTACCGGAGTGGGTAATGTGCCTGGGAACACTGTCTTGGAGATCCTTTGGGAGGTCCCTTCCGGATATTGATAGGATGCCTCTACCTCGAATTTATAAACTCCCTTGTATAGACCGCTCTGACCTACGGAAAGTTCTTCGGTCGAATCAATCCAGCCTATGCTCTTGCCGTTTATGTATACCTGATAAGTCGCGGGCGTAAGATCGCCTTCAGGAGCATCCCATGTGCCCTGTATAATATATCTGCCATTGTCTTGAGCTGTTACACTGACTTCAAGATTACGCGGTGCTGCGAAAGTGAATTCAGAGATTTCCACATCGACCGTGGCTTCTTCGAATTCCTCCTCCGTAGCCTCTGACCATGCCACGACACTATAAGTATGTGTGCCGGCTGATTTTGAAGAATAGTCGGTAAAATGACGTGCCTTCAGATAACTTGTGAGTACTTCGCCGTCAAGATAAACACGGTAGGTGGTGTTTCCGTTATTGAGCCATTCTTCAAACGGAGCCATTTTTTTCACAGTGCCAGGTCCGGGGGTGAACTGGCGGTAAAGAGGTAACCCGGAAAGAGCGTCGCTCATAGGAGCGGTCTTATGCTGTGCGCTTACGGTCAGGTTTCTGGCGGCAGCCTCTTCTGCTGTGTAGAATTGTATATCGTCCACGGCCCAGAGGAAATAAAGTGATTCCTCTTCGGCGCTCACGGCATGGAATGCTACGAGCGTATTCTCATCGGCTTCCGAACCGAGGAACAGGGATGCCTGCTGCATTCCCTCGAAATTTCCCATGTCCCATCTGCCATCCCATAGTTCTTCCCAGGATTCGCCGTTGTCATAGCTGACTTCTACATAGTAATGATCCGGGAAATCCTGATAGGCACCGACATCAAGCAGTTCCGGGTGAAGGAAATACCAGAAATCCATATAAACCGCTCCATTTCCGGGGCGCATGATCAGCCATTCGTCCTGATGCAAGGTCGTGGGATTTTCTTCATCGCCCGCGCCGATCATAAGCAAAGCGCTCTTCACGCCGTCATGACACAGCCGCATTTCAGGTTCTTCTTCGCTGAAATCATATGGCATCCAGTTGCCGAATTCATCATAGCTGAAATGATTTTTCACCTCCCAGCCTGCCGGTGGGAATTCTTCGCTTTCGAAACTCTCGGACATCGTGCATTGTCCGGCATTGCCCCATTCCCATGTCAAGTCAACTACCAGGCCACTGACTTCTGCTTCCAGATTTCCAGGGGCCGCTGGTTCATATGCCATACATTCCATCTGGGATGACAAAAATGCCGATAATGCGCATAACGACATTGTTGCAAGTAAATTTCTCATCATAAAAATAGATTTTTTGGTTTGTGGCAAATTTATCTTTTTAGATTTGTGCATTACAAATTTTAACATGACAAGTATGTCTGAAATCGCGATTTCAGACAAAGGTAAACTTGATAAATCGTTATTTTGATTGTTTTGAAAACTGTGTCGGTGTCAGGCCGGTGATATTTTTAAACACCTTGCTGAAATATGTGCGCGACTTATAACCCACACTTTCGGCTATACTGTCAATCGTGGATGAGCGAAGACTTTCGGGGTCCGCAAGAATTCTACACGCTTCCCTGATGCGATATTCGCTGAGAAGCGTATTGAAATTCTTTCCGGCAATCGCATTGATTGCCTGACTGACTTGTTTCGGACGTTTCCCTACGATTGCGGCAAGCTTGTCGACCGAAAAATCCGGGTCGAATATATCGCGACTGCTTTCCAGGATATCAAGTACACTTTGCAAGATTTCCGCTGCAGTATGCTTGTCATAGTCGTCAGCCACTTTGTCGGAAGCCGGGGCAGGGGTATCCGCGTTGTCATCAATGACATCCGAATCTCCATCTGAAGATACAACGGGATATTGAGGACGCATGGTTGAAAGCTCCATGTTCCTTTTGAATATCTCCTTATAAGCCATACTGAGCCGACGATGCCATATAAGCAGTAAAACGACCGCAATGAGAAGTATGACGCAGGTAATGCCTACCCATATCATCCGCTGTCTCTCCATCATCGCATTTTCGGAAGCGAGTCTGACGTTTTCATGAAGCGAACGTAGTTCGTCCGCGATCTCCATATCCTTCACGAGTTCGAAACGGCTGGCATTGAAAAGAGAGTCTCGTATATGAACCGCGGAGTTCTGGTATGCACGCATCATGTCTTCAAGACCTAACTTGCGGCAGCATTCAACCATATAGGCATAACCTTTCTCCATCAGATTTACATAACCGGCTTTGGATGCCGTCTTAACCATCAGGTCCAATTTGCCCATGGCTCTTTCATAGTTCCCGGCGAGCATCCACAGACGCCCGGATATCAGATAATGAAGCGATAGGTAACGGTCCTTTTCAACCGACAGGTCAAACTTATTTCCTATATTTTCGACGGTTTCCGCCGCAGCGGTTTCATTACCGTCGGCGAGCGATTCCAATGCTTTTATCAGACTTCCCGAATAATCATATAATTCCACTCCTTCGGAAAGGCGGTAGCTCGCAATTCTATTTACATCTTTTTTCAGACCTTCAAGATCATCACACGTCAGAGCCGCAGATACATAGTCTATCAGGTTCTGTCCGAGATAGCGGTCTTTGCCTGCTTCCATTATCCTCATCAGCGCCTCGCGATGAAGTTTTGTGCTTTTGGCGGAATTATTATAATCGAAATAAATCTGCCCGAGATTAGACAGCACATACGACTCGATGTCGTCAAACCCTTCCTTCTGAGCAATCTTTCGCGCTCTCATAAGCAAAGGATACGCTTCCGGGGCATTCATGCGCCACGACAGCCAAACGTAACCGAGATTGATGTTTGCGACAGCACATCGTTTTTTATCCTCTCTGCTCAGTGACTCTGAATAGCGGGATGCCGCCACCGAATAATAAGCCGCCGCGGAGTCGTAGCGTTCTTTCTGAACGCATTTCCATGCGCGGGAATTCAGGGATTTGAGAGATTCCGACGCCACTGAATTGGAAAACGATACAAGGTCGATTCCGGGCAAACCCGCATTGGCGGCAAACGCCACTGACGGAAATGCCATAAACGACAGCAGACATATTATGCCTGCGATCCTGAATATAGTTGAGTTTCGAAAACGGCCCATATTTTCATAAACGTGAAAACAGCCCTAATCCATATCCCTTACCGTTTAAATCCGGATTTTTATTGATTGTTGGGCGGTAAGCATTGTTTTATTCCCGCTATGCATGTGCTTTTGATTCCGGAAGCCGATTGGTATATAGTTTCATTGCTCTGATATTAAACAGCGTCCCCGTTTCCTGATTTTACAGGAAACGGGGACGCTGTAAATTGTGGAGCGTCTTGCGACGCTGTTGTTCTGAATAGGTTGACTTACTTGCTTGCGATTGAATCTGAAACAGTAAGTGAGTAGCGGCCTTTCGCGCGACGACGGCTCAGTACCTTGCGACCGTCTTTGGTGGCCATTCTCTCGCGGAAGCCGTGCTTGTTAACACGACGGCGGTTGGAGGGTTGGAACGTTCTTTTCATTTCTATTTAAGCTTAAATTGTTTCTGTTGTGGTGATTGGCCTTTATTCTGCACACCGCATACCGGAGATGCCGGCTTCTTTTCTTAGGCATATGGGCCATTCGGAGTGCAAAATTATAAAAAAACAATAAAACTACCAAACCTTTCGGCTGCTTATTGCTTGTATTCCATTATGACCGCGCCTTTTGACCGCGCCTTTCGTCATATTGGCCGCATGAATGTTCCGCAACATCAGAATGGTACTTCCTCTCCGGGTCCCGGCATCAAGTCGGGGGCAGAACTTCCGAAAGGAGAGCTGCCGAAATCCGGATTTACCGGAGATGCCGGTGCCGCACCGAAATCTCCGATATCTGCGCCATGGTTGTTGTTCATGCGTGATTCAAGCTTGATTCCTGTGCTTTTTATGCTCTCCTGTACTGTTTCGTAGCCGCTTTCCCAATCTTCAAACCGCGCGAATTTCGACACGAACCGCAGTTTCACGTCGCCTACGGCACCGTTTCTGTGTTTGGCTATTATTATCTCACCTACACCCCTGATGTCGTTTCCATTGCTGTCTTCTCCCGATCTGTTGTAATATTCCGGACGGTGGATGAAGCATACAATGTCGGCATCCTGCTCTATGGCTCCGGACTCGCGTAAGTCTGACAATACAGGGCGTTTGTCCTCGCGTGTCTCGGTGCTTCGGTTCAACTGCGACAGGGCTATCACAGGTATGTTAAGTTCCTTGGCCATGGCTTTCAGCGAGCGGGAGATGGTGGATACCTCCTGTTCGCGCGACCCGAATTTCTGGCCGCTGCCTGTCATAAGCTGAAGATAGTCTATCATTATCATTTTCACACCGCGCTCGCGCACCAGCCTCCGGGCTTTTGTGCGCAGCTCAGTAATGCTCAGCGACGGCGTTTCGTCAAGGTATAGCGGAGTGGAGAATATGGTGCGCAGTCGGTCGTTGAGACGGTCCCATTCCTCGGTTGTGAGTCGCCCGGTCTTTATTTTCTCGCCTTCAAGGTCGGCTACGTTCGACAACATACGTTTTACCAACTGTACATTTGGCATCTCAAGGGTGAATATGGCTACAGGTATGTTGAAGTCCACGGCCATGTTTTTGGCCATTGAGAGGATAAACGCCGTTTTGCCCATTGCCGGACGCGCGGCTATGATTATAAGGTCGGAATTCTGCCAACCGGCGGTTATTTTGTCGAGGGCGGTAAATCCGGTTTTGAGTCCCGACAGTCCGGTGTCTGAGTTGGCTGCCAGCTGTATCTGTTCTATGGCTTCGTTCAGCACCGGATCTACTTGTGTTACCTCCCTCTTGAGTTGTGTTTGCGATATGTCGAAAAGCAGACCCTCGGCCTCTTGGAGCAGGTCGTCTACGTCATTGCTCTCGTCGAATGCCTTCCCTTCTACTTGCGAAGCGAAGGTTATAAGCCGGCGTGCCAGATATTTCTGCGCTATTATTTTGGCGTGATACTCTACATTGGCGGCTGAATATACCCGTCCCGTCAACTCTGTTATATGCACGGCTCCGCCGACCTCCTCGAGATTGCCGTCTACCCTCAGCTGTTCTGTTACGGTCAGCATATCTATCGGGCGTTGGTTAAGTCCGAGGGTTGAAATGGCCTGGTATATTTTTTGGTTCTTGGGGTCGTAGAAGCTTTCAGGTACAAGTATGTCGCATACGTTCATGTATGCGTCTTTCTCAAGCATCAGTGCGCCGAGAACGGCCTCTTCGAGCTCGATGTCGCGCGGAGGCAATTTCCCTGCTACTTCAGTGCCGGGTCTTGACTGGTTTCCTTTGTTGTATCTGTTGTTATTGTTGTAGCCGTTGTCTTGCTGGTTTGTCGGCATGGGTATATGGGGGTTATGTTGTGAAAAGGGTCCAGAGTATCACTCCGAGCGTCAGCAAGGCCGTTGAGCGCAGAAGGCCGTTGAGCGCGGTTCCTTCAAGATGGCCAAGCCGATGCCATAGCTTTATCTGTAGGAGTGCAAAAATAATTATTCCGGACCAGAATGTCAACCCCGCGTTGTGCCAAACTATTTGACTTATCAACAGGTCGGCTGCTATCCAGTCTACGAGATATACCGTACGCATAACTCTGCGGCCGAGTATCACTACTGTGGTGTGTTTGTTTACCGCTTTGTCTTCATCGGCATCACGATAATTATTTACAATCAAGACGTTCGCTCCCATAAGCCCGACGGCCAGTCCCATGTTTAGCGCGGCGCTCCATAGCGGGAGTCTGAATTGGTCGTTGCAGGATGTCCAGACTGTGTCCTGTGCGTTGGCTTGAAGCACGGCTGTGAAAAACACCGGTACAAGTCCATAAAAGAATATGACGGCCACATCTCCCATTCCGTGGTGAGACAGGGGCCAGGGGCCGCCGCTGTATGCTATGGCCCCGAAAAGAATTACGATTCCGGCGATAATAAGCCAGGGACCTCCCCAGATTGTAAGAGAAAGGCCCAGCAACGCGATGACTCCCAGCAACGCTACCGTAGCGCGTTTCATGGCCTGTGGCGTTATGTCTCCTTCGGCTACTCCTCGGCGGAATCCGGCGCGCCCCGGTTTGTCAAGTCCGTTTTTGTAATCGAAATATTCGTTTGCGAAATTGGATACTATCTGCGCTCCAAGCGCGAAAAAAAGGCATATAAGAGCTGGAAGCCAACTGAAGCAATCATAAGCTATGGCTATGCATGTCCCTCCTAAGACCCCGGCTATACTCACAGGCAATGTGCGCAGGCGCATTGCCTCTATCCATTTGTTGTTCATATTCTTTAATCCGGAATTCTTCTATTCCGGAATATCGGGAGTGTTACCTTTCGAAGCCCCAGGCGTCGGCAAGGGCGTCGGCGACGTGATGAATCTCATCATATCCTGTCAGTTCTGTCATAAGGTGCTCCTCCATATTCAGGTCGCCACCGTCTCTTAATGACACAAGCAATACTCCAAGCGCGGCATTGGTGTCGCTGTCGCCCCCGGCGTCTACCAGCTTGTATAGTGCGTCGGCTGCATCTTTGCAGTGATACAATGCCCACAGAGCTGACCCGGCTGCCTTGCGTGTGTCGCTGAGCGTACATGGATCGTCAAGTTCAAAGTCACTTAACTTGCCTGAGAAGGCAGCCTTTAGATACGGTATTATGCGGGCATCTATCTTAACTGCTATTTCCATGATGTTGGTGCGGGGCGTCATCTTGTCATGATGAAGCAGATCGTGGGCTATGCGTCCCAGTATGGCGGCTGTGCCTTCACAACGGGTATCGGAATTGGTAAGCAGGCAGGTTGTGCGGGCATTGGTTTCCGGATTCCCGGGTGCGAGTGCCGCAAGAATGCTACGGCCTAAAGCCTCGTTGCTTGGGTCCTGGTGTTCCATTTCATCCCATACCCGGGCGCATGTTTCAAGCGGATGTTCCAAGTATCCGGGATGGCTGAGTACCCAACGGACGTTGGCCTCTACATCTACCGGGTTTCCCTGATACCATTCATGCAATACTTTTGCCTGATGACGCACAAGCAACGCTCCGTTGTCCGATATGATCGCCTTGGCCATGTTGAGCATTGTCTCGGTGTCGTTGGTCCATTCTCCCGGTTCCCATTGCGAGCGGTGGGCATCCTGAAAAATATCAGAGTATCTACGAAGCCCTGAAGGATATCGGCGCCTTATTTCCGGCACCTCCATGAATTCGGTGCCTTTGCCTAAGGTGTCGCCTATCGCATAGCCGAGTAGTGCTCCTTTTAGTTTTTGTCGTTTGACCATTCGGAAAGATGAAATTTGAAAGAAGATAAATTTTGTTGAGAAGTGTTTCGTAGCCCTTTCCGGTTCTCCCTTTCCTATATGCAAAGGTAAAAAATTTATTCTCTTTCTCAAATATTTTTGTAACAAATTTGAAATATTTGTTAAGTTTTCGTCCAGGTCTTGATGTTGTAATTTGTTATATGTTTGATATTGACTGTTTTATATTTTATGCTATCTGCGGCGCAGACGAAAAAACTGCTTCATCAGTTCGGCGCATTCTTCTGCCATTACCCCTTTGGTAATTATGGTTTTGGGATGAAGCGGTGTTTTTTCCGGTCTGCAGTAGGAGTCGAATCCACGTTTGGGATCGTCTGCGCCCCATACTATTCTTCCGGGGCGTGTCCATCCTATTGCTCCTGCGCACATCGGACATGGCTCAAGTGTGACGTAGAGAATGCATTCAGGCAACGCCCTTCCGCCGAAGTAGTTTTGAGCCGAAGTAAGGGCTATCATCTCGGCGTGGGCCGTAGCGTCGTGCAGCCGTTCGGTCTGGTTATGGGCACGCGCTATTATGCGGCCATTGCATACTACGACAGCGCCTACCGGTATCTCTCCTTCTTCAGCGGCTATCATAGCCTCGGCAATGGCCGCCGACATGAATTTCTCGTCTTCCTTTTCCAACATGGTGTTTCAGGTTATTGCCGTGATGTATCATGATGCGTTTCTCCGTCTGTAGCGAGCCTCTCCACGGCCTCTGCCACCTGCTTCATGAGCCAGCTCGGGGTGGATGTGGCGCCACATATACCCACTGTCTCGGCTCCCACGAACCATTCCTCTTTCAGTCCGGTTTCGTCGGTAAGGAGATGTGTGTTGCTGTTTACGTCCAGACAGGCTGAAAAAAGCACCTTGCCGTTGCTCGACTTGGCTCCGGCTACGAATAGCACAACATCATGGTTGGCCGCGAAATCCTGTATCTGGCCAAGCCTGTTGGCTACCTGTCGGCAGATGGTGTCGAAATACTGGAAAGTTCCTTTTTTCTTGCGCCGTTTGATTTCAGCCACCATGTCGCGGAATCCCTGAAGGGATTTGGTGGTCTGGGAGTATAGCAGTATATCGCGGTCCAGATCTATTTCTTCGAGATCTGGTATGCCCTGCACTACAGTTGCCGTTCCCTCGGTCTGGCCTACGAGGCCGTTTACTTCGGCGTGGCCGAGCTTGCCGTAGATAAGTATCAGCGGCGGGTCGGGCAGTGAGCGTGTGTCGTCGTAAGCCTTCTTTATACGGCGTTGCAGCTGGAGTACCACCGGGCAGGTAGCGTCTATAATCTTGATGTTGTTCCTTCCGGCTATGTCGTAGGTAGCCGGCGGTTCACCATGAGCACGAAGGAGCACGGTTGAGTCCCTCAGCTCTGCCAGTTCAGCGTGAGTTATGGTGTCGAGGCCTTTCTTTTCCAGTCTCTCTACCTCGCGGGCATTATGGACTATGTCTCCAAGACAATGCAGTGAACCGGATTTGCCAAGTTCCTCCTCGGCCTTTGTTATGGCTGTTACCACACCGAAGCAGAATCCTGAACCGGTATCTATTTCTACTTTCATTCAGTCTATGAAGTTATTCTCATCTATCTTTTCGGCGACGGTTCTCTCGAAGCGGTCTACCAGAACTTGCAGTTGCTCGTCGAGGGTCATATTGTCGTTGCACAATACAAAGGCATCATCAGCTTTACGTAGCGGCGATTCCTTGCGTGTGGTGTCTATGCGGTCGCGTTCAGTAACGTTGGCCAGGATTTCATCGTAGCTGACCTCTACACCTTTCTGATGCAGTTCAAGTTGGCGTCGTCTGGCTCTCACTTCGGGAGATGCATCCACGAATACTTTCATCTCCGCGTCGGGGAAAACGGTGGTGCCTATGTCGCGACCATCCATCACTATTCCCTTGTCGCGGCCATATTCCTGCTGTAGAGCCACCAGACGGTGGCGAACCTCCGGTATCACCGCTACCGGGCTTACGAGGTTGCTGACCTCCATGCCGCGTATCTCGCGTTCTACATCCTCTCCGTTAAGGATGGTGTGTTGGCTGCCGTCCGCTTGCACTGCAAACGATATCCTTATGTCAGACAGGTGTGCTGAAAGAGTTTTGGCGTCAACCCCCTTTTCTGCAGATGCGAATCCCTGGCGTATGGCATAGAGCGTAACCGCACGGTACATTGCTCCCGAGTCTACATATACATACCCTATGCGCGAGGCAAGCTGACGGGCCATCGTGGATTTTCCTGACGACGAATAGCCGTCTATGGCAATAACTATCTTCATTTTATGTTATGCGGGTTTAGGCGTATAAAGGGGAGAGATGCGATATATCGCTTCTCTCCCTGTTCACAATCAGATCTTATTTGGTTTTGGTTTTCTTAGCGGTGGATGTGCTTTTTTTCGCTGTCGCGGTCTTGGCTCTGCTCTTTCCGGTAGATCTGCTGCCCGCGGCACTCTTTGGGGTTGCGCGTTTTTGTTTTACCAGCCGGAGCACCTGGGCGGTGCGGGCCGGAATATAGAGCTTGAGCCATCCTTTGCCCGAAGGTGAATATAGGGGGTCGGGAAGTGTGAAGTGATGCACGTTGTCATCTATCAACCCGTGGCCGCCGAAAGCGGGTGAGTCTGAGTCGAGTACCACTTCATATTCTCCGGCAGGGGCAAGGAAGCCATAGTCTGTGAACGACTTGACCGGATTCCAGTTGAAAATGAATATCAGATTGCCGCGACGGAATGCAAGCACCTGGTCGTCATCCTTTTCCCAGAGTTTATCTACCGGTTCCGACTGGAAGTTGTATTCGTTCGAGACCGTCCTGATCATGTCGTTGTCAAACTTGTTCAGGAACTTGTATTTCAGGTCTTCTCGGTCTACAAGATCCCATTGGCGGCGTGCGTACTTGTAACTCCATCCGTTACCTTCCCTCGGGAAGTCTATCCATTCCGGATGTCCCCATTCGTTACCCATGAAGTTGAGGTATCCGCCGTTGATGGAGGCAAGCGTTACAAGACGTATCATCTTGTGCAGAGCCATGCCGCGTTCTACGGTGAAGTTGTCGTCGTTAACCATCATGTGCCAATACATCTCTTTGTCTATGAGCCGGAATATGATGGTCTTGTCGCCTACCAGAGCCTGGTCATGGCTTTCGCAGTATGATATTGTCTTTTCGTCCGAGCGACGGTTGGTAAGTTCCCAGAAGATGTTGGTGGGGTGCCAGTCCTCATCTTTCTTCTCCTTTATCATCTTTATCCAGTAATCCGGAATACCCATCGCCATACGGTAGTCGAAGCCCATCCCTCCGTCGCGGAACGGTACCGCAAGTCCTGGCATACCGCTCATTTCTTCGGCTATGGTTATAGCGTTGGGGTTTACTTCGTGAATAAGGAGATTGGCCAGTGTCAGATAAGTCATGGCATCGGGGTCTTCATTGCCGTCATAGTAGTCGCCATAATTGCTGAACGCTTTGCCAAGGCCATGGTTGTAATAGAGCATTGAAGTTACACCGTCGAAGCGGAAGCCGTCGAATTTGTATTCCTCCATCCAGTATTTGCAATTGGACAGAAGGAAATGCATAACGCTGTTTTTGCCATAGTCGAACAGAAGTGAGTCCCATGCCGGGTGTTCGCGTCTGCCGTTGCCGTGGAAATAAAGGTCGTAGCTGCCGTCGAGCCTGCCAAGTCCTTCTACTTCGTTCTTTACGGCATGTGAATGTACTATGTCCATTATTACGGCTATACCTCGTTCGTGGGCATCGTCTATGAGGCGTTTCAGGTCATCGGGTGTGCCGAAGCGCGAAGATGCGGCATAGAAGCTCGAAACGTGGTAGCCGAAAGATCCGTAGTAGGGATGTTCCTGTATGGCCATTATCTGGATAGCGTTATAGCCGTCGTCCGCTATACGGGGCAGAGTCTTTGTGCGGAATTCTTCGTAGCTGCCCACTTTCTCCTCGTTCTGCGCCATGCCTATATGGCATTCATATATCAGCAATGGCTTCACATCGGGAGTGAACTTTTTTACTTTGAATTGATATGCTTTTTTAGGGGCATATACCTGAGCCGAAAATATCTTGGTGTCCGGGTCCTGTATCACTCTTGTGGCGTAGGCCGGTATGCGTTCTCCTTCGCCGCCATCCCAGGTGACGAACATCTTGTAGAGGTCCCCGTCTGAAAGAAGATTCGCTCCGAGGCTTATTTCCCATACTCCTCCCCCTATCTGTTTAAGTTTGTAACGGTCATCCTTTTCCCAATTTGAGAATGTTCCTATAAGCCATATTCCGGTGGCGTTTGGAGCAAACTCGCGGAATACCCAGTTTCCGTTATCCAGATGGTGTAACCCGAAATATCTGTATGCGTTGGCGAATTCTACCAGAGAACCGTCTGTATCGGTTGTCAGCTCATTATATTTGCGTATCACATCTTCATGACGCCCCTCTATGGCCCCGGCGTAAGGTTCAAGCCAGGGATCGTTGCGCAAGATTGCCAGTTTCTTCTTTGCCATATATGTGTATTTGTCTGTTTGCCTTTAATTTATATGATTGTTAATCACCACCTTCTTCCCTTGTTCCCCCGTCGCGTGTTCCTTGCGGATCTTACGGTATTCCTCTTCCTGCCCCTGCTCTTTTTATCATGGTTACGTTTGGTCTGCCCGGAATTGTCTGTCTCGTCCCCCACATTCTGTTTGCCATAATCTTCCTTCACGTTATGAAGTCCCTCAATATGCTTAACAAAATCGCTCTCTATTGGTTCTGACGTATTGTATGAAGGCATGAATAACTTTCTTATGGCTTCTCGGAGCCTTTCGGAAAATTCGTCCTCTCCATGAAGGGCGAGAAGCACTCCTGCGACGTATTCCTCCGGATTGGAGAATCCTAACAGAGGTATGGCGCAGCTCTGCCTGAACAGAGTCTTGTCGTTGAATACTTTCAGGATGCCGGCGTAATCTCCGGTGCGTTCCAACATGTGGAATTGTTTCAGCAGCATTCCGTAAGTCTCGCGTGGCTGCAGTTTGTATACCAGACTCTTTATATGAAGCTCAAGGGCGGTTATGCAACTGAATCGCGCGTCGATTTTGCGCTCCACGTCCCGCTTCATGCGGTGGCGTGTGTGCTGGAGAGCCTGTTGTTCGAGTTTGCGTCTGAATTCATCAACAACCTCCTTTTTTACCTTGATGAAAACGATGTCGGGGTTGCGGTGGCATCTCTCGGCCATTATCCGCAATATGTCTTCTGCCAGAAATATGTTCTCCACCTCGGCTACTTCCGGCACCATCACGTTTTTCATGCGAAGATACGACACTTCGGCCTCTGTGCGCCGGTCTCGGTCCACGAGCCCGTGACTTTCAAGCCGGTGCAGTCTGTTAAGCGATGAGAAGGTGCGTGTGGCTTCGATGACCTTGTTGCAGCTTCCTACCGGCTTCACCGTGTACTCTCTGAACACGGCCGAGTAAAGTCTGAAATCGATACTGTGATTCGCATCTCCCTCTATGAACAATACCGGCCTACGGCTTCCCAACAGGTTCAGCATAAACTCGTCGGCCTGATCTTCTTCCTGGACTATACTGTAATCCCACGATTCGGGGGCTTTGCGGTATGCTTTTATCCATATAGGTATGGTTCCGGGACGTGAGGCTGTGAAAAGAGGATCCGAGGTATCGTATACGAAGACACAATCGGAACGCCATTCCTCTATCTTGTCCCAGAAACGCGAGGAAACGGCCGGATGAAGAAATAGAGTAGGGGAATCTACGAATACGGTGGCGTGAGCCGGTACCCCCGCCATGGCGGCAAGAAACCAGACTGCGCTTTTTTCGCCGCGGCTCAGACGGCGGGCATCGAAAAGGTATTCGTCAGATTCGTTTGCGAACATCACTCCATCGGGGGTAGCCTCCATGCGGCTCCCCTCGAATATTTCCATCCATATGTTATTGACCGCTTCGAATGCTTCGCGTGATTTACCTGAAGCAAGCTCGCGAAGCATATACTCCATGTCTGGAACAGGCTGGAACGGGAGTGTGTCGCTTATCGGGGATAGAACAGCTACGGTACCTTTGGTTCTCGTTACCATTTCCTCCATAAAGCGGCTTTTGCCGGCTCCGTTGCTTCCTATTATCGTGTAGCGTCGGGCCGGCGGCAGTTTCTGGCTCTGGCCGGTTTCTGCATTTACCGGAAGATTGAGTTTCCCCATACTGGTGCTCTTTTAAGCAAAGGTAGTAAAAATGTTTTGCATTTGAACCTTTTTTGCTAATTTAGCGGACTAATATGAAGTTGTTTCTACTTTTCTCCGCGCTCGAAACAAACACCTCTCTTTGATATTTTAATTTTGCGGAGAAGGTAGAAACAATTTCACTCCTAAACAAATGGTATGACTGCTTCATATAGAGAATGGCTTGCTGTGATGTTATTGCTCGCCTCGTTGCTTTCTGGCGATGCTTTCGCCCAGCGATTGGCGTCGGTATCAGGAAAAGCATCCTATGTCCTCGGTGAGAATGACGATATCACTATCCGGGAAGCCAAGATTAAGGCTGTGGAACTGGCAAAGGCGGAAGCGCTTAAAAACGAGTTCGGGGTTATGGTGGCTTCCGATGTCTTGACTTCCGACCAGATTGTCAATGATGAGTCCAATTCATTTTTCCTGGTGGAATCGTTGACCTCTGTCAAGGGGGAATGGTTGGGTGATACTCGTCGGCCGGTCGTATCGATTGAAAGTGTCGACGATGATCTCGTATTCACGGCCGAAGTATGGGGTGAGGCACGCGAGATTGTGAAAGCTCCTGCCGACATAAAGTGGCATCTCTTCAAGGAATCGGAAGGTAAACGGATAGAAACTGAAAGTTTTGATTACGGCGAACGTATTTTCATGAAATTCCTGTCGCCGGCAGATGGATACGCAGCTGTTTTCCTGATTTCGGGTGACGAAGTATCCTGTTTGTTGCCTTACAGGAAAGATACCAAAGGAAGATTCAGGATAAAAAAAGGTAAGGAATATATATTCTTTGATAAAAGTGTAGATCCCGACGCTTCCTATTATAAGCTTAATACTACGTTACCTAAAGAATATGACCAGATTGTGGTTGTCTATTCTCCTAACCCGTTTACAACAAACATGGGTGAGACTAAAAAATCACGTGCCCCGAGCATCATTGACGTAGAGGACTTTTCCAAATGGCTTATCAGGCAGCAGAGGGCCGATGTGGAGATGGTGGTGGACCGCAAATGGATTTCGATTAAAGGTGAACCTCGCAAGTAAGTAAAATTCAATTCTAACCTACATATGATAAAGAACTTTCTTTTGTTTATGCTTATGGCTTCGGCTTCTGTCGGTTATGCCCAGCATTTGCCAGACAGAACTGTTGTCATCGATTTGGCTGAAGATACCACACGGGTATTGACTATCAATGATATTGTCGATATTCAGGAAATGGTAAACTCCAGAAACTCGACCGATGCCCATTTTCAGGATGTATGGTCTCGTCAGTCTTTTTTCGATTTGTCGTATAACTACAACACTCAGTTGAAACCTAAGGACAATGCTTTGCTTTCTGGAATGGATAACGAGCAAAAGGTGGGTAAATTCACTTCCGACTGGGGTGCTTCTTTGACCTTGGGGCGAAACTATAGGCTGCATAAAAAGCCTATAGCCGATATGGTGCTGTTTAATCTTGATTGGACATACATCAACCTGAATGCCAACCATTTCAAAGCGGAAGGTAATGCCGCTCTTTACGATAGCTCTTTAAAAAATGAGGTGCCCAATGGCGATGGCGGAACCGATGTGTTTAAATATATCCCTTGGAATCTTGAGAAATATGAGGCAAATTTCAGTATGGCTCTCGGTCCGTCGGTTACTGTGGCTCCATTCATTTACCTCAATGTGCCCCAGTTGCATTTCCTCAAATTCAATGTCTATTATCATGTGGGATACGAGGTATCCATGCTTTTTATTAATAATGATAAGAAATATGACCTGAATCCGAACATTCAGGGAGGAAAGGATAACCAGGGGTTGGACGGTCTGGAGATGAATCTCGGTCATGGGCTTACCACAACTTTCGGCGTGAGCATGTCTTGGAAGTCGATTGGCATTGGTTGGGAAACACGTAATGCCAATCTGAATTACCGTGCGCTGGACCGGGAGACTTATGGCAGGGAGCATTATAAGTTTAAATTTACAAGCGGTCGCGTATATCTGCAAATCAGGTATTAAGTGATATTCGGAATTATATAACGATTATAGAAAACAGCATGAAAAAATATATATTGATTCTCGCTATTTCAGTTCTTTCTTTTTTGAATGCGGTAGCGCAGACGGGAGTCAACAGGGTTGAAGGCTCTTGCGGCGCAGACTGCAGATGGGAGTTTGACGGTTACACCCTCTTCATTACCAACACCAACAAGAAAGGCCTTTACGTCCAGATGGACGACTATAATACAAGGAAATCGATTGCCCCATGGGTAAAGAAGAAACTTGATGTGCGTAAAGTGGAGATCGGAAAGAAAATAGCGCGGATTGGCTCTTGCGCTTTCGCCAATATGCCAGAACTTCAGGAGGTGGTTTTCCATGATCCCAACCTCCAGAGCATAGGGTGGGGGGCCTTCCTGAATGACCGCAGGTTACGTACTATCTCGCTTCCCGTAAGACTCAAGAATATAGAGACGATTGCATTTGCCAATTGCAAATCGTTGGCGGCCGTTACTATTCCTGACCGATGCCGTGTCGGAGACCAGGCATATGTGGGTTGCGACAATCTTAAAAGTATAGAATTGGGGCCGACTACAATACTCGGCCACTATGTCTTTGCCGGTGAGGCCAACGTGGGGGGGACAACCCGACATACACTCTACACCGGAGAAGTGCGTCATCTTCCGGAGTATATAAACAAGGGAAATTGCAACGAGTATGGTCTCGCTTCGGCATCGATCGAGAAAACTCTTGAAGATAGGAAAAAGGATGAGGTGGATTATGATGTCGAGACATCTGATATAGATTCTTATATTCCCGTAGGAATAGGTATCCGTAACAACACCTACGCGTTGATAATAGGTAATCAGAACTATCGTTTCGTATCTGAAGTGCCTTATGCTATCCACGATGCACGTGTCTTTGCCGATTATTGTCGTAAGACCCTCGGGGTGCCTTCCGAAAATATACATGTGGCTGAAGATGCGACCAAACAGATGATTCTTGAAGAGGAATTTCAGGACTGGATTGCCAATATCCCCGAACCTGAAAACAAGAAACTGATCGTATATTATGCCGGACATGGTGTGCCTGACATAAAGAACAATAATAAGGCATATCTCCTTCCCACGGATGTAAGAGGTACAAACCCTCATCGGGGCATATCGCTCGATGATTTTTACCGTATGCTCGGAGATTTTGATTTCGCTCAGACTACCGTTTTTCTTGATGCCTGTTTCAGCGGGGTGAACCGCGATAGCGAAGGTGTTACCGAAGGTTTGCGCGGTGTGGAGATAGATGCCGAAGACGCGACTATGGGAGATGGACGTATGGTTGTTTTCTCTGCCGCTCAGGGCAATGAGACTGCCCAAGGATTTCCCGAAGAGGGACATGGACTCTTTACTTACTACCTTCTCAAGGAACTGAACAATTCCAATGGACGCGTAGCGCTCGGAAACCTTTCCGACAATATTACGACAAATGTGTCGCAGAAAGCCGGTCAGCTCAAGTTGAGGAAGAAACAGACTCCATCGACGACTACTTCAAATCAGATTAAGGATACCTGGCGTTCCCTTTCGCTCTGATTTCGTTACATCAAAGATAATTTACCGCCTTCGCGCTGTATAATTCGGGCGTGAAGGTGGTATTTTCGTATAGGATGATTATCTTTGATGAAAATTTTATTGATTGATATTATGTTTTCTGGAATTGTTGAAAATATGGGCGAGGTGGTGGCTCTTGACCGTCAGGGTTCCAATGTGACCTTCACACTTCGTTGCCCCTTTGCCGACGAGTTGCATGTAGACCAGTCTTTGGCTCACAACGGAGTATGCCTTACGGTGGTGGAACTTGGTCCCGGCAATACATATAAGGTTACGGCGATAGACGAGACTCTGCGGCGTTCGAATCTCGGTTCGCTCGAACCCGGTTCACTGGTTAATCTCGAGCGTCCCATGCCTGTGGGCGGCCGTCTCGACGGACACATCGTTCAGGGCCACGTAGATACCGTGGCCGAGTGTATCGATGTCAAAGAGGAGAATGGATCATGGCGTTATACTTTCCGTTATACGTTCGACAGGGAACTGGCACGCCGGGGATACATGACCGTGGATAAAGGCTCTGTTACTGTAAACGGGGTTTCTCTTACAGTCTGCGATCCCGGTGACGACTTCTTCAGTGTCGCCATAATACCCTATACTCACGACCATACCAATTTCTGCCGCATAAAACCCGGCTCAATCGTTAATCTTGAATTCGACATCATCGGTAAATACCTTGCGCGTCTTTCGCGTTTTGCCTGATAAGCTCTTTACGGTAATGACAAGGGGTTGCCTGTCCTTTTCGGTCAGGCAACCCCTTGGATGTTTTTAGGTAGGGTTATTTCTTCTTGCCGCCAAGCAACTCGCGCAGGAGGTCGGCTCCTTTGTTTTCCTGTTGCTTAGACGAGTCTGCTTTCTGAGTATTTGTCGGCGTGGCTGTAGTTGTCGTTCCTTCCGGTGCCGGGCCGATATTCTTCATCTTGAAACCTATGCATGCGCCTTCGTAAGAATCAAGAACCGACGATACGGTCTTGGCAAGTGTCATGCCGCTTATGTTTGCCACCACACTTATAAACTGTTTAAGTTTTGTAGCGTCGAACATTACGTTCAGACTTTGAGGCGACTTCTCTACGTATGCGGTGAGAGATGTAAGTTTCATGGCTCCGAAAGCCTTGAACTCGAAATTGAATGTACCTTTCTCCTCTCCCTGGGTTATGGTCCCTTTCAGGGTCATGCGTTTAATCTTAAGGGTCATTTCTCCCTCCGGGGAGATTGCCATTTCGGAACCTATGAGACCGTAACGTTCAAAATAAGGATCAAGTTTTGTTTCTATAGCGGCTGCTCCGGCAATGCCGCCCGCTTTCTGCAGAAAGTTATCGCTTTTGAATGTTACCGCCGAGCCGGTAGACTGCCAGGTCCCCGCCAGGTCTTTCACCTCCAGGTCGGTTTTGGTAAACACTCCCTCTATTATGTTGCCGAGGGTCTCCCCGGTATTGCCGCCAAGAAGGTCTTTCAAATCAAATGCATTGGCAGGTGTGGCCATGCCGGCCATTAAAATTGTCAATGCCGCTAAAAAGCTTTTCTTCATATCTGGTTCTTATTTGTTGGTTGTGAGTTGCGGAGTATGAGTTGTAAGTTGTTAGTTTTGAAAGATGTTAAGGACTTACAAATCATAATCGAGCGTGAAGTTGTCTACATACAGTGTCGCTCCGGTACCACCCGTAAAGAAGTCTCCGTATTTTGATGCCGCCGCTGTAATTTGCAGATACCGGGGCACTCTGCTTGTCGACCTGTAGTTTATAAGTATCTCGAATTCCTCATATCCGTTCGTGTTGTCGCCGCGTATCAGTTCGCCGTAGCCGATCACTTCCGGAGACTTGGGATCGAACAACTGTCGGTTCTGAGGGTTGGTCCTTATCTGGAAGGGGGCTGTCCAGTCTGTGAGCGCCACATATATATGGCAGCTGTCCGGTCTGTTTTTAAGATACTTGTAATCTGTAGATGTGTAGTTTATCGGGGCGGTGGTATATTGGTAGTAACCCTTGAGTTTTGTGGGCCTGAGATTCCATTCCTGGCCGAAGTCAAGTATTCCGTTGGTACCGTCGACTCTCACAAACTTTCCGGTGTAAATCGATCCTGCGGCAAGTTTGCCTATAACCGATATTCCCACAAAACGGGTCTCAAGCTTGGCTGATTGACCTGTGGCTCCCTGCGGAACATGGTCTGACGGTGTTACATTGCTTTCTCCCAATGTCGACGCTCCTTTGTTTCCTGTGTCCCAGAATGCGGGTCCGTTTTCCGGGTATGGATACCACACGTTGCCGTTTTTCCACCATTCGTCGAAATCTCCATCCGGAAGTTCTTCCGTAGTCTGGGTGGTTACAGTTATTTCGTTGCCGATATTATCTCCGCTTACGCTGCGTACCGTATAGGTCGACATTGGCGTAAGGTGTTTGATGCAAGCCGAGAAACTGCCTGAGGTTTGCGTTATTTCGTTTGCCGTCAGTCGTGTCCACTCTGTCTCGTCTGTGCGTTTGTATTCGAAAGTGTTGTCCGCGTCGGCCGGACCATTGCCATATACCCATATCACGCGGCTCCAGGCGTCTACTGCGGAGGTAACCACTATCTGGGCTGTACGCTCGGCAAATATGGTCCATGTTTCGGTCCGTCCGTGATAGGTTACATCTACGGCTAACGGACGGGAAAGGTTTATTTTGCCGGGGACGATAGCCGGAGTCAGTTGGGTTATGCCGGCCGGTCCCAATTTTATTTTTGTCAGTGTCAGATCGGTCAGGTCTGCCGAATCAGGCACTTTTATTATTACGCGGTGCCCTACGGGGTCTATTATCGAAGTCCCGATTTGCCCCTCGACTTCAAAATAACGCTCTATGTTTTGTTCTGCCTTTATAACCCATTGGTAGTCTTGATATAAGTGAAGGGTTACCACGATCGGATCGGTAAGATCGTATGTGCCTTCAAGCAGATTGGGGGTTATGGAGGAGTTCTCCGATATCGTACACCGTGTGAATTTTATGTTTTGTATGTCGGTAGTCTCTAAAAGGCGTATGGTTGCCGTGGCGTTTACAGAGTCTATGACGGCCGGACTCTCTTCACCTTCGCATGCCAGCGACCGTATTGCTATCGGCACGCGGGGGTAGGGGATGTCATTGTGTATGCATCCGGTCAATGCAAGTGTCGCCATTATGGCTGCCGACACCGCAAATCTGATTATTCTATTGTTATAGGTGCACACCGATACCGAAGTTTATGTTGAAAATATTGAAACGGAAGTTCGCTCCGCTTGTGGTACGTTTACCCTCCTTTACTCCGTCTACTGTCTGGCGTTCCGAGCGTACGTATAATCCGAATGCTCCGAACGAAAGGTCAAACGATACATTCTTCATTATCTGTACCGAAACGCCGGGTGAATATGTCAGCGATGTTTTCATCGTCGTGGTATGGGTCTCCTTCGGTACGCCGTTGAAGGGGCGGCGGAAATCGCTGTTGCCGGAGGCGAATGCCAGTTCAACCTCATTGGTGAGATGTATGCGGCTGCGGCGCGACAGACCGTAATATCGTGTCAGCGTTATGCCGGCCTGATACGATTCCGAGTGATATCCTATGTCGCTGAGTGCGAAGTTTATGTCTTCGTCTATGTCAACCTTGAACGAATTGATGCCTGCTTTCCCTTCAGTATATGACAGACGCAGCCCTATGGCGAGGTTGTTGCGCACGAAATAGTATATAGCCGGTTTTATTGAAAATATGTGCCCTTTTATGGTTACATCGCTCAGTAACGACAGCATCTCGAGATCCTCCGTGCTGAGTTCCCCGTAACTGGCGGTCAGCGCCGCTCCCCACATTCCTCGAGGATAGGCGAGATAGTTGAACAGCTTTCGGTCAAAGCGGCCTATTTTCGGCTCTCGTATTACCATAGATACGGTGTCGCCCCTGAACAACACTTTTTCATCCTCCGGATTCTTTTGTAACGATCCCTTTCCTTGCTTTTGAATATCTTTTAAAGACATTCTTCCTTCAAGTAGCGACTGTACCTGGTCGTAGAGCGAGTCTGGAACCCACAGGTAATTCCCGCTTGTGTCTTCATCCTGTTTCGTTTCGGTAGGACTCAAGAAAGGGAACATGGCGCGTGGACTCTCTTTCTCACCATACTCATTTTCTATAATCGGGTCGCTATCTGGTTCCGATTCCTCGTAGAGACCTTCATTTAATACTGTTTCCGGTACCGGATCTATCCCGAGATAGGGCCTCGGATTCCCGGATGTACGGTTCTGCTTCTCATATTCAGGAGCCGGATTCAGAGTCGTGGTTTCGGGCGTCGCTTCTATGTTTGTTCCTATGTCGGTCCCCGTGTCTCTCTGTTGATTGCGGCGGGAACGATTTCGGAGTGTCGTTTCGTTTTTAAGGCGCGGAGAGGTGGTCTCTGTGTTTTTTATATCTTCTGTTTTACCGGGTTCCAATATCTTCTGAACGGTTTCTATAAGAGATTTTACCATTTTCTCGCGTTCCGACAGCGAGTCCGGTACTTGCACCGATGTCGGTGTGGATATCGCCGTTGTGGTGCTGTTGGCGTTTGAAGCTGTCAGAAAAATCAGAATTATCACGGTTGAAACCATGAAGCTGAAATTCCCGGCTGCCCGGCGGCTGCTCTTTTTAGATGTTTCTTTCTTCATGGTTTACAAATAGAATCCGACACCAAATGTGATGGAAAACAGGTTTATGCGGAAATTGGCCGATTTACTGCGGCGTTGTGCGTCGTATATCTGGTCTTTCAGCGATTTGGTATGGGTATATGAGAAGCCGAGTATGCCGACGTTTACCTCCAGTGCCGAGTAATTGTTCAGAAACATCACAAGACCCGGCGCGAGACCTATTTTAAGATTGAGGTTGCGCTCGTATGTGCCGGTAAGATCGTTCCCGGAGCCTGACATTATCTTGCTTTGTCCTCCTCCAATCTGAAGTTGCAGTTCGTTGAACACTCCGAATCGCTTCGATCCCCCCAACGGGAAATAGTTGCGCAATACGGCCATGGCATAGTAATTATGGGCGAGACGGTAAAGGTGATCCACAGAATAGCTGGTTCCCGAGTCGAGTACTATGTCGGCCTGTTCAAGTTTCGTCAGTGAACGGTTATACCCGAATTTACCTCCGGCTCCCATGTCGTTGGCGAACATGTATACGAGCATGGGCGATACGTTGAACGAGTATGTGTTGCCCTTCAGGTTCTCGACTATGAGAAACTGGTAATCTTTCTGAGTGCTTTGGGTATATGATACGGAAAGGCCCGTTATCCATTGTCCTTTGGGGACGAAAACTACAGGCTCGTTCTGTTCTTCTTCGAAGTTTTCAAGTTCTTCGGCGTGTGCCGTGGCGAAAACAGGAAGCAGACCCGCTATCAGAAGTAATATTTTACCAATGTTCGCCTTCATACTCAAGGTGCAAATTTAATACTTGTTTGCCTAACTGCCAAATGGAAATGTTACACCCGGCCTGCGGTACTTATGCCCGCGGGCCGGGTGTTTGTCATGTGTCGGTTCAATGTCAGTTGCGGATACCGGTATTACTCATATACCAGTTCGAAGTCATCCACATACATCGTGGAGCCTTCTCCGCCGTTGAAGTAATCGCCGAATTTCGAAGCCGAGCAGACTATTATGAGATAAAGGGGTTTTGTAGTCTTGGCTTTGTCATAATAGTTGATAGGTATATTTACTTCCTTCAGTTCACCGTCTGCTCCGAATGCCTCTGTCCATGATACTTCGCCATAAGCTATGATCTCGGGATCCTCGGGGTTGAACAGTTTGCGGTTTGACTTCTTGGTTCTCACCTCCACGGGTTGGGTAGACAGCGCTACATATATCTGAGCCTGGTCGGTTGCCCCTTGTGCCAGATAGTCGCCTTTACCCTTTGAATCTACGGTTCCGGGGCGGTAGTTGGCATAGAATTTCAGTTTCGTAGGATGCGAGCCGTCATACCTATGACCGAACGACAGTCTGCCGTCCGTTCCCTGGGTTTCCAGATATTCTCCTGCAAACAGATTGCCTGCTGCGAATTTGCCTATTGATCCGATGCCTGCGAATTGCGAGCGGAGTCTTGCCGACTTGGAGCCTGACTTGAAGAGTTCGGTAGATGGCTGGGTAAGATTCACATTCATGGTCGCGGAGCCGTGGTTGCCGCTGTCCCAGAATTTCTTGGTACCGTCGTCAGAAGGTAGCAGCACTTTTGTGTTGTCTACGAAGTCACTCCAGTCTTCCATTCCTGCGTTGGGAATAGTGAAAACGCCCTCGGTCGTGAAGAACATCGATTCGCCCTGGAATTCATCCGTGGCGGCGCGATATTCGTAACGTGTCGACGGTTTCAGATTCTTGACCGTTACGCTCAGGCTCGTGCCCGAAGCGCGTGTACCCAAAGCCACGCTCTGCCAGTCTGTCGTGCCGGCCTCGCGATATTCTATGCGAGGATTGAGTGCCTCGGCATCTGTGATGGTGGCTTTCAGTGTGGCGCTGCGGCTCAATACTGCCATCTGGTCGTTGCTGGCTATCTCTTCCACCAATACCGGATCGGCATAGGTGATGGCGTTTTCGCCTACCGCTATACGTATCACCGCGCTGTTGCTCTTGCCATAGATGTCGGTGGCGTTCACCGTTATGGCATATTCCGTATCTTTCTCTGGCAGAGAGTTCAGATATGCGGCCGAAAGATGTATGAACGATGTCGCCAGATTACGGTCCGAGTTGTACGCTATGTCCCATGTAAGACCCTTGTTGTTCAAATCATTTTTCAGCGATTCCGACAGGTCTATGAGGTTCATGTTATTGGCGGGCCAGCTCAAGGCTGCGTAGTCGTCGGAACTTATGTTCATAGTCTTGATGCCGCCGAAGGCGCTCACTTTGGCTATGGATTCCGAGGTGAATTTGCCCGGGTCTCCGATTATCTGGCCGGTTATGTCGAAGTTCTCTCCCTTTATGTCGGGTTTGCTGTACAGAGGTACATCTGTTTTCTCCTCGATGTTCTGGTCATCGATTACAATCTGGATAAAGGCGCCTCCCATCTGGGTATTGTCGGGAGTGTATGAGAAATTCACTACATATTCATGTGCGCGTTGAACGTTCTCGATCACACCCTCCTTGCTGAACTCCTTGCCGTCGGCGCGTTTGCCTGTTACCTTGTAGTGCAAGTCTTTGTCGGCGTTGGGAAGCATGAAATATGCCTTCTCCGTCTGAGTGTCTTCGTTAATATCCAGGCTGGCGCGTGAATGACTGAAGGTTACATTCCAGTCTTTCATTACCTCGGGATCTATGGTGGAGTGATTCACCGATGCCACTACGTTGGCTATCTTACACTTCACCACTACTGAAGTTTCGCCCCCGCTTATGGTGAAAGGCTCGTAGCCACGGAAGAATTTCTTGTCGTAAGAGGCTCCTACGGAGTCGCCGCTCCATGCTTCGGCCACATAGCTTCCATTCTTCATGTGCAGTTCCGATGGCACGTTCTCGAGACCTTTATATTTGTGCAGCAGTTTTCCGTCGCCCGATATGTAGACCACGCAGTTTGAACGAAGATAATCCTCGTTTTCTATCGCGCGGGTTACATTGCTGTTAACTACCAGCTGAAGTCTCAGCAGCCCCTCTCCATCCTGGTCGAAGGAATCTTCCTTACATCCTGTCGTTATCAGTGCCGAAGCGCAGATGGCGATTGCAGGAAGTATTCCGATTGTTTTCAAAATTTTCATTCCTTTTATGATTTTGAGGGTTAGCTTTTAAGTTTCAATGATAATGTTTTGGTGCCGTCCGCATCCTTTACAGTCAGTCTGAACTCATGGTTGCCCGGACCTAATGCCGATAACATCGGCAGGAAGTCGGTTATGGCAAATGTGATTTCTTTCATTCCTCCTACATTTATCGGGAATCCGAGTCCTTCGAGGGCTTCCGCAAGGTCTCCGGGGTTTACCATGTCGAGATGTGATGACAACCCTACACCTTCCAGTTCATCGGCGGTAAGAGTGTCGGAAATGATATCGACTGTAAATGCGGTAACTCCACCTTCGGCTTTCGAGGTTATGTAAAGCTCGCATGTCATGCCATCGGTTATGTCGTTTACAGCTTCAAGGTCTATACCCTCGCTGGCGGTCACTTCCGGTCCTTTGTCTGTAGGAGGATTGGGGTCGTCGGGACCAACCGGGGGAGTGTCGGGGTCTTCTACCGGACGCATGTCGTCTTCCGGATAATCCTGACCGGGATCGATGTTTTCGGTCATGTCTTCGGTCGTTACGGTTGCGTCTACTACTACAGACCCGGTGATCGAGCCGGGCAGTCCTCCTCCTGCCTGGTGCAAAGCGAAGCTTATTTTGTAGTGGTTGCCCGGCGATGCGTTGTCGTAGGCTTTGGTCTCGGAGATCTCATCGCCATCTATGATACCTGTGAAAGTGGCGGTTATGGTTTGCGAGCCCGGTGTGAACGCGAAGTATCCTGAATGACCTTGTGTCTCTTTGGTGTATTCCAGAGAGCCGGTCTGACCTACCCTTACCGTTACCTTGGCGTTCTCTCCCAACGCCTCGGAGAGTTCCTGGTCGAAGTTGATGGTTACCCGTATGTTGCTGAGCTTGCAGACCACAGGATCAAGGTCGTCTGTTATCTTATTGGCTTCTATTGAGAATTCGCTGTTGCCTAAATAGTATGGGGCATCCCATTCGGCATGGGGGTTGGTGCCATACACGGCGTTTACAGTATAGTCTCCTACCGGTAGAGCCACTATTTCCGGCATCTCGGAATATGCATATTGTTTTACTATCTCTCCTTCGCCGGTCGCTGCTTTGCGGCGTATCTGAACCTGGAAGTCACCCATGTTCACATCTGCGCGCGAGCGTACCAGATGTTCGGCGTTTTTGAATTCCACTGCCATGGCGTCGCGGTTCAGGAATCCTTCGCCATCTTCAGGATTTATGAAGGGTTCCTCTTGCGAACATGCGCAAGCCCCGAAAAGCAGCGCGGCAATAAGTACCTTGTCTATATTATAGCTTTTCATCTTCTTCTTTTGGTAGTTTTGCGTGATTTCACTTTCGATCCCTGTGCGGTATCATAACCCAATACGATATTATCTATCGTCAGTACTGAACCGGTGGCAAGTGACTTGTAGCTGTTTGCTTTTATTTTCTTGCTTGATAATCCGCCACCGTCATTCAATGCGTTTCCTGTGGGAATATTGAATGTCGGGGTGGTTCCGGTTTTTGTGGATTTGAAGCAAACCTTGATTTTCGCGGCCTTGGTTCCAAAGGTATATCCTGTAAGATTCAGTGTCATTGGGGTTCCGGCTGTCGCTGCTCCCATTGTCTTGGTTGCGGAGGCGATTACGTTGTTTGAAGCATCCAGAATCTGAACCGAAACCTCGCCCTCTTCATTGTTTACAGATGTATAGCCGTAATCGAATGTCAGGCTTGTGGGACGGCTTGCCCATGATATGCCGTCAGTGCGATTCTCTGTACCGTTGAATGTGTATGTGCCAAGGAATAGTTCTCCGGCAGCAGGTGTCAGGCTTTCTCTTGACGGGGTATTGGCGCAATAATAGACACCTGTTTTCTTATAGTTGTCAGGTGTTGTGCCATTATGACTGTAACCTACCGAGCGAATTACCGCGCTTCCGTTCTCAGCCCAGGTGGAGGGTACCACAAACCAAGAGTTCAGGTTGGCGGCATTGGGGTAGCAGGTAAGAGCGTTGACAGTAGCCCATCCGGTCGGCGTGTTTCTTATGATAGATGATGTGGTCTGATATTTAGGAACGCTACCTAAGGTTCCTGTATATGTGCCACCGACATTTATAGGGTCGATATGAATGGTTTCTTCTGTCTCCGAGAAGTCGGCGTTGGGCAACTGTGCCGCTGCCTCCGTAGTGAAGGTCGCGCTTTTCTTCTCGGCGGCATCCGGTGCCAGGCTGTGGCTTAGGGTGTAGTTGGAGTTGGCCGTAAGTCCGTAGAGGGTTACGTAGCCGTTGGCTGCGTCAACGCTCTTTGTGGCTTGACTTGCCGATGCGCCGGTCAGCGTGGTGTAAAGACGTTTCGTTACCTTCTCCACATCCGCTCCTGTACCGGGTGTGACTTTTATCACTGCGTATGTGGCGTGTGGGTCTACTTGTATGGAGTAGTCGGGAAGTGTTACCTCTACGGTGAACTCGGCTACCGGTTCTTCTTTGCCAAGACGGTACATCCTCACCGGTATTTTGCTGCGTTCTGTTTCGGGCAGCTTTATCACGGCTTTGTACTTTTTGGTCTCTATTGCGCGGGTGTTGTCTATCTCCAAAGAGAGTATAGGTGCGTCAACATAGTTGCCTAAGTCGTCCATTGCCTTGAACGTCAGGTCGGTTTCGGGACTCATGCCATTGTAATCTATATTGACGGTGGCCGTACCTTCGCCGAACACCGCTCCCGGGGATGCTGCTGTCAGGTCTAAGGCTACCACGTTGAGCGTTACGCTTACAGGTTCGCTGGCGCGGTCTACGGCATCCTTGGCTATCAGCGTTATAGTGTGTTGGCCGACAGGTAGATGGGCTGCCAGTCCGCTGAGGTCCAGATAGGCCATCTGATCCGGATGGAAGAATCCCTTGGCATCGATACCCATCTGCCTGAGCGCATCCTGTATGCTTTCAGACGCGTTGCAGAGTTCGGTTTCTGTGCCGAAGGGGGGTGTGAAGGTGGTGCTCTGGAATGTCATTATGGCCGATGCAAGACCGCCGCGGGCCATTACGTTGAATTTTACCGGAGTGACTGTGTGCTCATCCTTGACGGCCTCTACCGTGTCGCCCGATGCGAAACCTACCGGCGAAAGGGTGGGGGCCGGAGTGGTGAAGAGCTCTTCGGTAAGGTCGATTGTTACATTTTCGCGTGTCAACTCATCGTCAAACGTTATGGTCAGCTGCGCTATCCCTACCTGTCCGTTGTTTACGTCAAATGTTATATTGTAGTGATGGCGCCCTAATGACTCGAAATTGCAGGGCGAGAGGTTGGCTGTTTTCCCGTTGTGGTCGGTTATCTCGAAGCTTATTTGGGTTGTGCCCGGGGCGATATATGCGGGGCGCGTTTCGGTAGAGCTGAATGTTACATATGAATGCCCTTCCGTATGTACTTTGGCAGACCATGCGGCAAAATATTGCTTGAATGCCGGTGTGTAGTTTATCGAGACCATTGCGCTTGCCAGCGTCGCGGTTACCGAGACGTCTGTGGTGCGGTCTTCAAGTACTGTCAGTTGGGTTTCGCCCTGATAACATGGCTTTTCAAATCCTTCGTCGTCAAGAGATCCATAACTTGCTTTCAGGTTGTAGGCGCCGGTCTTGAATGAGCCTACTGCGTTGAACTCGGCAAGAGTTGCGTAGGTCTGGTTCCAGGAACCGTCTATTCGCGAGAGTGTTATGGAAAACTCGTCGCCATTGGGCACGTCGGGTGCCTGGCTCTCGGCGCGGGTAACCTTGGGTACGGCGCGCTCTACATCCGATGCGGCTGTGAGCTGCAGGCTGATTTTTCCCTCTTTCCCCTCTTCGGCCCAGGGATTGTCGTCGCTGCACGACGTCAGGTAGCCCCCTGCGGCAAAAATGGCCGCGGCCAGAATGGTAAATTTGCGGAATCTGTTCATATTTTTAGTTAAAGTAGTATCGTGATTATTCTTCCCACGCTTGTTGTGGTCTTGCTTTGTGAAGAGTGTGTTAAGATTGGACACTCTCCTGTCGGTTATTGCGATGCGCATAATCGGCACACAAATTTAGTTAAAAGTTTACAATATCAATTAATCCCGATATCTTGTTTTGTGGAAATGCGTCAAAAAGAACAACAAAGTTCCGCGCTGGCGATCGGCTCGGCCTGTTTGGTTGAATTTATTTTCCCTTTGAGGTAACTTTGTTCCTGTGGCTCCGTTTCATAATTAAATATGTGCCCGCATACTATGAGTAATTATGTGTCGGGGAACTGCTCCCCCTCGTTTCCTTTTGTAAAATATATCGCCGTGGCCCTGGTCATGATACTGGCGTGCCCGGTCGGTTCCGTGGCGGATGATGCGTTGCCTATTACAAAAACTCAGAAGGGTGTGCGCACCTCGACGGATGTTGTTCTTGTCGCTCTCCCTGTGGCTGCCGTAATCGGAACTATGGCTGTCCAGGATTGGGAGGGTCTTAAGCAAGGAGCCTTTACGGCTGCGGCCACCGTCGGCGCTACATATATATTGAAGTATTCCGTACGCGAGCGTCGTCCTGACCATAGCGATTACCATTCTTTCCCTTCAGGGCATTCTTCATTTACTTTTGCCGCTGCAGCCTATCTGCAACGGCGTTATGGTTGGAAGTTCGGGGGACCTGCCTATGCGCTCGCGGCCTATACCGCCTGGGGTAGGGTGTACTCTGATCGCCATCATTGGTGGGATGTTGTATCCGGTGCCGCGATAGGTGCCGGGAGCGCTTATATCTTTACCCGTCCTTGGGCGCGCGAGCATGAATTGTCAATCACTCCTTACAGCGACGGCTTCACGCACGGACTTACTGCCAGTTTCACTTTCTGATCTGCATCTCCCATGATTATGGAGTTCCGCACAAAATAGCGACGGATAAAAATGTTTATCGAATCGTTAACACAATTCAACCGATTTTAACATTTATTTAAAGCGGTGATATAAAACTGATTGGCGGGTAAAATTGTTTTATCCGTCAATTTTTTCGTCGGAAAACTTGCGGGGA